>Ga0247806_10000107_pt1 | contig 53182 bp, 31 predicted proteins | sample UWRJL059202B1_FD_179935 | JGI IMG/M metagenome (GOLD analysis project Ga0247806, IMG submission 179935) | Plant litter microbial communities from Arlington Agricultural Research Station in Wisconsin, United States - UWRJ-L059-202B-1 | ecosystem: Environmental > Terrestrial > Plant litter >... | reverse complement strand
AAATACTCAAATATGATTGGTGGCAATAATATCTTTAGAAGCTCCCTGAATGAATCGTACATCTCTAAAATTTAATTCGTCAAAGATATTAGATAAAACATTCCCCACAACTTTTGGTGTTGATCCGGGAAAAATTTAATTTAGTGGCAAATTTACCGCTATACAATAACTCATAAATATAAATTTGGCAGTAAAAGAGAGTAACCCAAAGAATCAGCTACTCTTTATTATATTTTAATCTGTTACTTTTAGATGCTGAATTTGTCCATCAACAATATCAAAATGAAATTTTAATGTAATGGGGCTTCCGGGAAATGTACCATAACACTCCGCAGATAAAACGCTTGAAGTACCATTTTCGGTATATTCAAGAGGTTTCATCACTGATTTGTAGTTCTTGTTTGAATGATCGATCCAACGCTCTATTTCAAGTCTTCCTTTATGCATTTTACCTTCGTCAAACACTTCGGCAGTTTCTGAAAACAAATTGGCATAAGTCAAGGCGTCAAATTCGTTCTGTGCTTTAATCAAGTCTGTTAATACTTTTGGTAAGTTCATTGTTATTATTTTTTAAAGATTAAATTGTTGGTACAGTACCGCCATCGATTACATATTCAGTTCCTGATAAATAACTAGCTCTCGGAGAAACAAGAAAACCAACCAATTCAGCTACTTCTTCCGGCTCAGCGGGTCTGCCGTATGGTATTCCTCCCAATGCTTCCATTACACCTTGCTGTGCTTCTTCTACAGTGCTATTTGCGTTTCTTGCAATCTCAGCCAACCAGTCTTTCGATGCTCCTGTATTTATCCATCCGGGAGAAACAGTCAGCACCCGAACACCTTTAGGCGAAACTTCATTTGATAAACTTTTACTATAGTTTCTTAATCCTGCTTTTGCAGCCGCATAAGGCAAAGTGGAGTCATACAGTGGTAGTTTGCCCTGGATAGAAGCTATATGAATGATAACTCCGTTTTTTCGATCTATCATTTGAGGTAAAAACCCTCTGTCCAGCCGAACAGGCGCAAGCAAATTAGCCTGCAGGGTTAATACCCAGTCTTCATCAGTCAATACACTAAAGCCACCGGCAGGTGTTGTTGAAGAACCAAGGTTGTTTACAAGGATGTCCAGCCTGCCATAAGCAGATAGTACTTCGCTGACAACTTTTTGTGTTCCTTCTGCTTTACTCAAGTCGGACGGAATGAAATGCAGCTTGCTGTTTTCTTTTTCCGGTGCGTTTCTTGCAGTGATAATAACCGTTGCACCAGCTTGCAGCAGCCTTTCTGCAATTGCTCTTCCAGCTCCCTTTGTGCCTCCTGTTACTAAGGCAATCTTTCCTGATAATTCATTATGATAATCCATCGTATATTGTGTTTTAAATTTCTTATGTACAAATCTCGGAAGTATGTTAATTCCTCACAAGTACAGAGTTACGATTCATATAGGGATAAATTATTCCCCTATTGCACATATAGGAACATAGGATTACTTTTGTAATATGTATGAAAGAAAAATAATACCTAACTTAAACTGCGGGCTTGACCTAATAGGTGAAGTACTTTACGGCAAATGGAAGATACGTTTGCTTTGGTTTATTAATGAAGGCCATAAAAGGCCAAGCGAATTGCAGCGTAAAATACCGGATGCATCACGCAGGGTTTTAAACATTCAGCTAAAGGAATTAGAAGAACATGAGCTTGTATCAAAGATTATTTACCCTGTTGTACCTCCCAAGGTAGAATATAGCCTGACGGATTTTGGAAAAACACTAATTCCGGTAATTTCAACCATTGGCAATTGGGGAGATGAGCATCAAGAACGTTTACGGTCGCTCATTTTAAAACGTTTAGATTAAAATTAAGATGTAGAAAAACTGATACTCATTTTGTTTTACCCTCAGTTGACTTTTTCTATCTGTAAAGAAATTATCATGCTTTAGATAAGCAATTTATGAAGGTTTAAATATGTGACAAAATCGTGATCTGCTAATCACTTTAAGCCTTTAAAAAACGTCAGAATTACAATTAAGTATTCGATACTTTAATTAGAAGTTATTTTGAATCAGCAGAATAACTCAATCAATTGTCTTTAAATTTTTTAACCATTTCGATAAGCTTTCAAGTTAGCAGATATACATGTTTTTCAAATGCATATTAAAAGAGGGACAATTTTAATCGTATTCCATACATTGAGTGATGTAACTTTTTCAATGTAAAAAAGTTACATCACTCAATAAGTAATCCCAAATTTAAAAATAATTAACATAAATTATTTTTCCAATATGAAAATTTTCTTCGCGTCATAATCCCATACTGTTTTGTATTGATCAAAGAATCGGTAACCAATTGACATATAATTCGGTTCGGTAATCTGTATCGCTTTTCGAAAAGGTAATGTCTGTTCGAAAGTAAAAGGATAGATTCCTTTCAATGATGTTTTAAAGCCTTCAATTTCAATGTCATTAATATTTATGAGTTCGTCATCATACGCATCAACTCCAACGGACTTTAGCACGGATTTTTCAGTCAGTTTTTTTTTAGCCTTATCTTCCAGTTGCAGCAGTCCATACTGTCCCGTATCAAATGATGCAACGAACTCAATACCTCCTGCTTTAGCTTTTACGAGGGGATGATTAGGCAGGCTCCTTGTTTCAAAATTTATAGTTGCCAATAGTTTTTCTCCTTTCAGAAAATCTTTTGACAATTTTCGTGATTCGGTATTTTTATAAAAGGTTATTTTTTTCTTGAGATAGTCCAGCTTAACGATGTATCCTGCAAAAAAATCATATCCAATAAAGCCTAAGAAATCTGGAGTAATTTTATCCTGCAACCAGCCGCTATCGGTACTCTCTATGTTCAGCAGGTTTTGATAATTAAGGCCATTGTAGAATTTAAGGGAAGAGATGGTATCATTGAGGTGTATTATGTACGATTGTCCGCTGCCGGCAACCCCTTTTCGTTTTTCTTTCCTGTTGGGAAGGTTTACGAGATTGTGATTAATAGTGATAGCCGGCCTGCTACCGGTATCAAACATCAATTTGCCCTTTATACCATTTACTTCTGCAGAAATCAGGGGATAAGCGTTTATTAAAATAATAGGAAAGACGATACTGTCCCCATGTAAAACAGGGATATGTTCTAATAGCTCTTTGTTTCTATCTTGTGCCATGGAAATGTTTATAGCACAAAATACTGATATAAATGAAATTAATTTTTTCATAAGTTTTGATATTATCTTACCTCCTATACAATTGGTTTATTTTTTTGAATGCTGCTTTCTTCCAGGTTAATGAAAGAATAGTTTACCAAACTATTTTTTTGAAAATTCGCGTCTTATCCTGCTCAAAGAAGTATCTGTAACATTGAGGTAGGAAGCTATCTGTTTGAGTTGGGCATGCTGAAATACTTCCTTATTGCTGGTTATTAGATTTTCATAGCGGGCTTCACCACTTAGATTTATCAACTCTAATGCTCTTTTTTTAAACATCATGTATTCTTTGGCCAGCATCTTTACACCATAGGCCCTAAACTCAGGAACGTCATGCAACAGTAAATTCAGTTGATCATAGCTTATTGCATAGCCCCTGCAATCTGTCACAGCTTGTATATTTTCGGTGGATTGCGTCTTCAAATAAAATGATGATACTTCAAACACTACACTGTCTTGCTTATAAAAATTAGTAGTAACTTCATTACCATTACTGTCATATGTAAATGCCCTCATAAAACCACTCTGTAAAAAAAAATAGCGATCATTTATTTTTCCCTCTTTAAGAAAAAAGTCATTCTTTAAAAAGCTTATTTCTTCAAAGTATTCGACTACATCTTCCAATGTGCGATCCGGGAATGGCAAATTTTTTATAATATAATTTTTTAATCCCTTTTTGTCCATTTATTTTAAATTAAGGTTATACGTAGAATATAATTGATTCGGTGTTATGCTTACTCGATGCCAAATTAAGATTTAAATGTTTCTATTGTCTGCCTACGCATCAAAACATTTCCACTTCATAAATGTCACTTTCGTTAATGCCTAATATTGTTTTTTTTAAAACCTATTACTGCTGCTATGAATAACCTGGTTGTAGAATATCCGCAAGCTTCTCTATTGATATAAATCCGATAAAAAAACTCAATTTTCATAGATTAGTAATAGGCCTTTGAATTTTAATTTAACAAGAATGTATTTGCTTCCTGGGCGAAATCCTTGCCATACTGAAATAATCCCCCATGACCCGAATCGCTCCATAGTACCAGTTTTGCATTCGGGATATTTTGCAGCATTATGTAGGAATTAATTGAGTCGACCATCATGTCAGTACTACCGTTAACAATAAGAGTTGGCTGATTTATCGAGCGTAGTAGTTTGTTATCCTCGTCTGTTTCCGAGCCATATTGTATAATGGCTCTTGCCTGGCTGCCTATTGCATCCTGGCTGGTTGGTAAATCCCTGTCAAGTCTCCTCTCGGCAAGCCTTCCTAAAAAAGCTTCACCGGCTTTAATGCTGTTTGGTGTTTTGCTAAAAAAAAGGTTGATTAATACCCTGTCCGGGCCATCTACAAAAGCTTTTTCTAAATGCGATTCCAATTGTGCAATCGCTTTTCCTCCTATGGATCCGGTACCCGCTAATATTAGTTTATTTACAAGTTCAGGTTGAGACACGGCTATGTGCTGTGCTATGAACCCTCCAAGCGAGAAACCCAAAAGGTTGACCTTGTTATAGCCTAAGGCACGGATAAAGTCTACAGCATCCTGTGCCATAGCAGAAACATTGTCAGGCGTGTTTCCCACAGAGCTGCCAACTCCTTTATTATTAAAAAGTATCACCGGGTGTTTAGCGGCAATTGCATTTGTAACTTCCGGATCCCAGTTATCCAAATTTCCCGTGAAATGTTGTAGAAATATAACAGGTATGCCTTCTTTTTTTCCAAATGAGCGATAGGTAAAATCGGTACCATTAACGTTTACAGATTTTGTTGGTACTGTCTGATGATTAAATTCCTGTAATGAGGAAATGTTTTCTTTTGTTTCCATTTTAAAAATTATTTATAGATTTAAGGCAAGAACCACCATCGATAGAATATCTGTTAGAGTTATTTGTGAGTACGATGGTTCTAACCTATGAGACTTTGAATTTAAACTTGTTTATTTTGCTTCTAAAGCAATTATTTGAGCCAAAACGTGCGGGAACATTATAAAAGGCGTATGGCTTGACGGAAGAGCATACAATCGCTCTATACCTGCATCCTTGGCCATCTTTTGCTGTAGTGTATACCCGATAGTATGATCGTTTAGGCAGTAAACAAATACTTTACTTATTTTTCCAAATTTGCCCTCGCTTAAAGATACAGGAGTAGCTAAAGGAGCTAAGGGCTCAGGCCTTAAATTGTTGCTTACATAGTCAGCCACCTGCTTAGGGGCATCGGCCAGGAAAACATCTGCAATACCATCTTTTTTTATGCTCGCAATACCTGCTTTTTCATCTACGATAAGATTTTTTCCAACATGGCTTTCAGCATCGGTTTGCGCAATTGACAGCAAACTTTCTCCGCTTTTAGGTACATAAGCCGCTATATAAATTATCTTCATAATTTGTGGGGCAAGCTGTTCTGCTACCTCACTTGCAACAATACCACCAAAACTATGACCTACTAAGATGACATTTTGTTTATTTCCGATGGCTTTTTTTACCGCATCGACATAAAGATTTAAGCTAATTGCAGAAACCGCCGTTTTATCGCTGCCGTGGCCCGGTAGGTTAACCGATATAACTGAATTACCTTCTGCTGTCAAATCATCCGCTACATGCTGCCAGTCACCTGCAGACGACCATGCCCCGTGGACAATTACAATGGTATTTGTGTTCTTCGCTTTACTGTTTTGTGCGAAAGTGGTAAACGTTGTTATAAAAAGTGCTGCGATTAATAAAAATGAATTTTTCATGATGTATATATTTAATAATTTTTTGATATTTAGTTATTTGATATTTTGGTAAGAAGTGATGTCAGGGCATCAGGCTGCGAAAGAAATGGGCTATGTCCGGTATTTATTTCGTAAACGGATTCAACTTCCGTGGTTGAAATCATTTTGTTTTGTAAATAAGGCGAGATAACATGATCCTGTAACGTTTTGATGTATACTTTTTTAACTGATCCAAAATTTTGCTCAGTGAGTGTTACAGGATTAATAAATGGAATTAATGGCTCTGTTCTATAGTTATTTACTACAAGGCTTTGAATTTCCGGTGTGCCGTCCTGAATAAACAGGTCTACAATCTGATCCTGTTTTACATCGATAGTAAACGTATCGGTATGCATTATCAGATTCCCTTCGACACCAAGATGAGAATCCGGGTCCATATGTGCCAGTTGATCCAGTGTTTGGCCTGAAGTGGGCAGGTAGGCAGCAACATAAATCAGTTTTTCAATTTTTTCAGGTACTGCCTCTGCTACCGAAGAAATTATCATTCCACCCAGGCTATGCCCTACTAAGACAACCTTCCCGTCTATTGCTGAAATTGCATCAATTACTTTTTGCTTGTATGTATCCAGTGTTATTTCACCTGGAGCAGTCTGATCAGCACCATGGCCCGGTAGCTCAACAACAATTACAGTATTACCTTGCTTTTCAAGATTAGTTTTCACAGCCTGCCAGGCATATGGCGCCTGCCAGGCTCCATGAACCAGTACATAATTAGTGGATTTTAGAGGTTGTTCATCATCGTTTGAACATGATGATAAAATGAACATCAATGCGACAATAAGGATTTGTATTACTTTTAATTTTTTCATGATTATTATTTGTTACAGTGTTATTATATTAAGAATTTATTTTTATTTACTTTCTAAGGTTATGATAGCTGATAGTATTTGAGGGAATACGATAAATGGTGTGTGGCTTGAAGGAAGTGAATAGGTTCTTGATATCCCGGCATCCTTAACCATTTTTTGTTGAAGTGAATAGCCAATGGTATGGTCATTTAAACTGTGTACATATACCTTATTGATTTTTCCGAAATTAGCATCGGTTAATGTCACCGGAGTTGCTAATGGGGCTAAAGGTTCAGGCCTTATAGTATTGGTTACATAATCTGCCACCGCTTTTGGCGCATCAGCTAAAAAGACATCTGTAATAGCTTCTTTAGCTATACCGGCAACACCCGCTTTTTCATCTACAATAAGATTTTTACCTACATGGCTTTCTGTATCGGTTTGTGCAAGCGATAATAAGCTTTCTCCGCTTTTAGGCACAAAAGCTGCGATGTAAATCAGTTTCTTAATCTGTGGAGCAATTAGCTCTGCGACCTCACTAACCACTATCCCTCCGAAGCTATGGCCTATTAGTGTAACCTCTGTTTCATCGCCAATGGCTTTTAAAACCTCGTATACATAAAGCTGCAGGCTAATATCTGATATTGGTGTTTCATCATTGCCATGGCCGGGAAGATTTACTGTAATCAGGTTATTTTCTTCAGAGTTTAGGTAACCGGCAACATAATGCCAGTCTTTTGCGGAAGACCAGGCTCCATGAACAATTACAATAGTGTTTGTGCTTTTAGCTAATAATGGGCTTAGGTTTTCCTGTGTGTTGTTTTTTTCGTTTTGCATAATATTACTTGTTTAATACTATGCAAAGAAAGAGCGAATAAAACCTGCTGCACTTGTCCTGTGGCAAGTAATCAAATTGCGCACTTTTTTTTTGAAATCTCTAAAAATTGATATTGATTACGGCTTTTAATCCTATGTGTTACCTTATTTTTTCATCCGAAAGGACAGGAGGTTTGTAGGGATATAATTCTTTGCGGCGTAAAATTGATTTGAGTTGTAAAATCCATTCTGTTGTCTGGCATAATCAAAGTACTGGCAATGAAAAGAACAATTGCAGGCAAAAGAGTGAGGTATGGCAAGGATCATTACCGTGATATGTTGTAGTACTGTGTGTTCTTGCCGGATTAAAAATAGTAGAGTATTTTTGATAGCGTCTCTATTTGCTAAATTGTGTTCGATAGAACCCTCACACATAAAATGCACTCGATTTGAGCCTAATTTTTTAATGATCAAGATGAATTCTATTAAAAAGTAATCTATACAATAGTGCAAAGTACAAACAGTGTTGTAGTAAAAAAAAAATATAATTATATAAAAATCAATAAGTTATAAGTTTAAGTTTTAAAACTTATTAAGTTAAAGTCAGGATAGACACAAGGTACTCGGCTGTAATCCCTGATGCTCCACAAATTTTTAAAAAGCTTCAGTGAAAACTGGAGCTTTTTTGCAACTATACCTCACAATTTGCTAAGAGCCTGTTTAAATTTTTATTATGATAGCACTGCTACTCTCAAAAATAAGATTTAAAAAGGCTCTTAGATATCCAACTTATTTTTATTTATTTAAAACCTTATCAGCAGCAAGCACTAAGAAAAGATAATCCGTAGTACCGCCACCCAATACATATTCTGTTTGTTGCCAAAGAAAAGGCCATTCTAAAAGTTCAGGAAAATCAGGTCTTATCAGTGCTGTCCCTGAACCTATTCCACCAGGTATATAGGAGGCATCCCCTCTATTCATTCCGTAGGCCTGTGTTAGTGAACGTGCACCTACCCCGGAAGCAAATGATGAGGTATTAACGCCGGGATGCGCTCCCAACACAAAATTTAGGGCACTTAACATATATTTAGCGGGGAAAATTTCCGGAAAACTGGTATGAAAATAATATTGTTTCATGCCAAAATTCTGAATTCCCCATCCTGCTCCCCAAATATCGGGCTGGTAAGGCATGCCATAAGGTGTCTTTTCCCCTTGTTCCATTACAATCTTGTAATAACCCTTAACTGACTTTCGGATATTTTCTTTAAAGGTATTATTGTTGATTAAGGGCATAACAGGGCCTACAATCCATCCGGTATTACCAATATTAGAAACAATATCATTTTCTATAGAAGTTATATAATGAGAATACTCTTCATTCTTTGTCGTTAACAATAGCTCTGTAGCCAGTTCTAATTTATCCAATGGCTTTACTGCCTTTGTGTTTTTCCAGATTTCCTGCGAAATTTTAAGACAGTCGGCAGCTAATTCCGAATTAAATTTTAAAAGCGTCCTTGCAGCGGCGGCTAATCCCGCCGCTGTATTTAATTCCCTGCCCGGATTCTGCTCAGTAAAAACCCAACGGTCATCAGGCGCACCCGGTTGATCTATTGGAATGGATTCGTCTTTTGAATTGTTCGAAAAAATCTGGCCATCTGTATGGTTTACGGCATCTCCTAACAAAACATACTGCCGTTTGGTAGGCTCAATAATTCCCCTGTAAAACCGCCCCATCGATTTGTAACCACCAACAATAGAAAGTGCGCCATGTTCTATTTGTTGTAAAACATCAGGTTTTCCATCCGGTTGCATAATTTCAACAGTTCTGGAATTCTGATCTATGCTGGTATTATCATAGTTGACCCCAAAAAGTTCATAAATATGTGATAGCCCCAAAACGGTTTCGGCCTGAGATTCTACACGAAGATCAAAATCTCCGGCATCATGCCACCCGCCAATATTTAAACCGGGAACGTGCTCGCCACTTTTATACTTAGTAAGTGTTAATGGGCCTTGTGCATAGCCGTCAAAATGATTTAAATTTGTTGGCGACATTCTTGCGTCGTCCATGTGGCACCGCCCATGCCATACTTTGTATCGGTCGTTTATGCGCATATGGCACATTTGCACGGGTAGAAAATACTCTAAAGTAGGCTGCCAAACATTACGTTTATAAACAGACTTATCAATTTGAAACGGCTCCGTGGTGTAGTTGCCGTATTTAACTACATACATTCCCGGTTGCTCTATGGCAGAAAAATCCAATTGATAATATCTGTATCTTAAAAAATCTCCCCAAAGTTTAGGCTTTTTAGAAATTACCTCGGCATACCCGCCTTCATTTTTAATTCGGTAAAGTTTTGCTTCTTGTAGGTTTTTGTCGTTTTTATCGGTTTCAATAACGGCAATTTTTTCCTGTGCGGTATGGTAACCTACCTGAGATATTTGAACAACAGGACTGTATAAAAAATCCTCAGGTACATTTGGTGTTACAAGCCATTCTATCGCATTTTTTGTGGCTCCGGCAGGTACCAATGAACGAACTACAAACCAGCCGTTGTTGTGTTGAGCGCGTCCGTCTAATAATTGAAGATCATCATTCTTAAGATTGGTAATCATCATAGTCTGTTGAGGTGTATCGGGGGCAATGGTAAGTACTTTACCAGAAGCCATAGGTTGTATTCTGTATTCGCCCTCACTGTTATTCACTCCGGGACCATTAACCTGCCTGTTAAAAATACCGCTATGGTTATCTATATAATACGATTTTCCAAAAAGATTTCCAGGGAACAATTCAATATTCATCCCTATTTTTCCCACCCACTCTTGGGGTATTGGTTGGTCAAGGTCAACAACGATTTTAAAAGATTTTCCCTGAGGAATTACTTTTAATGTATAAGAAATATTAAGATCCGGATAAATTATTGGGTTAAAGCCCTTCCTGTCTTTGGAAGAATCTGGATAGCTCATTTTTACGCTTATTTCGTTTTTTGCTCTATCTACCACTCTTTGGCCAACCTTTGGAACCGGTTGCCATTGCCCGGGAGTAGGTTCCAGCCTTAAATCTCCGTTGGTTGCCACCCTAATCCCATTTTGGATAATTCCAACGCCCCCCTGGTGGCTTTCCGGGTAAAAGTCATGAGCCAGCATTACATTGGCTCCACGTCTTTCAAGGTATTCCAGGCTATTTATATGAAATTCATCGCCAGTTTCCTTCTTTTGCTGAGCAAAAGAAAATAAATTAAAAAAAACGAATAATGCAAGGAATAATTGTTTCATGTTAAATATGTTTTTATTAAAGTAACAAATAATTATCAATACTGCTTTTTTTTATTATTATTTAGTCATCCTGACTTTTAATTTATTAAACTTCTTAAGTAATATAGTTTCCAAAGACCATTTTGTAGCTAAGGACCTGTTTGCTAAATAAATTTTTACATGTAAAAGATGCCATTGTGTACATATTTTTAAATTATAAAGAATATAGTTCCGGAAAACGTACGGCCGTCTGACGGCCAGATACCGGGTCCAGGATAAAACTGAGGACGTTTTGTAAAGTAGTGTTCGTTTAAAATATTATTGGCATTTATTTGTAGTTTTATCTTTTCTGTTAAACGTATTGCAAGGTTTAAGTCGAGTAGGTGATAAGCGGCAACAATCCCCGTCGCCCCATTTACAGGAGGGTAAACAGTATTTAGTGCATCGCTAAAACTTGAAGAAGTATAACTGTAAAGTGCCGATAAACTAATTTTTGAATATTTAACTGTAGCCCCATTTCGTGTAATCCAGTCAGGCACACTTTCCACTTTGTTTCCGTTAACGCTAACATTTGCATTGCCAGATCGTATTGTTGCACTTTGATAACGGGCATCCATAAAAGAGGTGGACGTAAATATAGACAAACTTGCTTTACTCCCTAATGAAAAGTCTCCCTGCAGAAAAAATTCAAGTCCTGCTGTCCTTGAGTTACCAATGTTTGTCCTGAAAATTATGAGGTTGCCCGCTGTGTCAGATTGGGCAAGTGTTCCTAACCGGTTATTATATTGAAGGTAAAATCCTGTTACATCCCAATTTAAAAATTTCCATTTGCCTCTAAAGCCGATTTCAGTATTAGAGCCATAAGCATCTTTCAGGTTTTTGTCGCTTATTTCATAAATCGATTGCGGAATTATATCTTTAAAAATAACAGGTCTGTAGGCCTGCGACCATCCTGCATACAAATTCATATCGTTAGTTATGTTATATTGAGTGCTTGCACCAAGTAAAGGAAAATTGTGTTTAATTTTATTTGGCAATGCGGCGTCAGTATAATATGTTGTATGGCCTGTCATATCGGTTTTGCCTGTTTCTATCCTTATTCCTGCAGAAACTGAAAACCTTTTTGTGAGCACCAATCGATTCTCTGCGAACAGAGCTACGTTGTCTGTTTTAAAATGAAGATCCCTTCCCCAGCCGGGAGTTACCAGCGTTAAATCAAAATCACTACCTGTTGTTCCTTTTCCTAATTGCTGCCTGTGCAAATCGTTATCCATGTACTGTACGCCTGCCGAAAGTGAACTTTTTTGTCCTAACAGTTTATAGTGCTGAAGGACTCGTAACTCTGCAGTATAACTATTAAAATGGTCAATATCTACCTGCCTGTTGTTATATTGAAGCGTTGTTGGTACAATTGAGTCGGCAATATTTGCGGGCCTGTCAAACATCACACTATTTCTTGCCCCGATAACAGCCGAAGCTGTAAACCGTAGTTTAGTTAAGGGAGTTAAGTCCCAATCTGTTGTTAATGATGGAATGTGAATGTTTGGTTGGTAATAGTTTCGTGAGCGTGTTGCCATTTTAGGGTTAGCATGAAACATTTCGTCGGTTAATGGTCCGGGAATATGAGTAATGTAATTAGAATGTGTCCACTCTAATTTAAAATGAAGATTCTTTTGAGCGTCGTAGTATATTGAAAAAGATTCAGCATCAAAACGGGAATCGCTGTTTTTTCTATAGCCGGTTATCGATTTTTTATTCATCCAGGCCGAGTACCGAAACTTGCCAATTTTGCCCGAAACTGAATTATAACTGCTTAGAAGCCCGTAAGAACCAACGGTGTTTATGCTCTCAAAAGTAAACGCTTTAATAGTATCGGGTTGTTTACTAATGTAGTTAAGCAAACCGCCAAACTGTGCACCATACTGTAATGACCCCGTTCCCCTTACCATTTCAATTCGTTCAACGGCTTCCATGGGGATGTTGTAATGGCTGGCAGGATAACCATACATATCAGAGTTGGTAATTATTCCATCTTTGCGGGTATTAAATTCCCAACCTCTATGCGCATCGAGCCCACGGGTACTAATATTTACCTGGTTACCGGTACCGTCCATGTCATAAACAAAAACACCGGGTACCTTTGCAAAAATCTGCCTGCCATATTTCTCTGTAATGGCAGCATTCTTATCGGCTATATCAATTACTTCAGTTTTTTTTCCTGAATAAATATAGGTTCCCTGTATTGGCGGAAGCCGATGAATATCCAGTGGTATGCGATTACCTTCTACGGTTACAGGGTTTAATTCGCGGGTTTTAACCGTATCCGCAGGCGTTTGTCCCAAAGCGTTCATACTATTTAACAAAACTATTGCATACGGCAAAAGCCCCCTGATCTGAGTTGACATTAGTTTCATTATTTAGTAAAGAAACTTATTTAAACAATTTAGGAGCAAACTGATACAAACATCTGCGCCATGTAAGCCATTCATGGGCAGTTTCGGGCGATTCGTAGTATTCGTATTTAATTCCCTGCTGGTCTAACATATTTTTAAACGCCCCTATTGACTTAGGAAAGGGAGTAGGCTCTTTGGTACCCAACCCCAGCCAGAATAATTTTATTTTTTTATTCAGGGCTTTGCCGTCTTTATATTTTCCATCCAAAAATTCAGAGGCATTAAGCGCATCAGTGTTTGGGTAGTTTGCTGTACCACTAAAGCCGCCATAGTGCGAAAAAGTGTCAAGATGGTTCATCATAATTCGCATTGTCTGGTTAGCCCCCATAGATAAACCTGCAATAGCCCTGTTATCGCGATTGGGTATAGTACGAAGTTTAGTATCTATCATGGGAATAACCTCTGTAATCAGCACTTCTTCAAAAACAGATTTAGGCTGTTCCTTTGTTGATGCTGCGGCTCCGCTATTACTTTTAGGTGCATAGGCATAACCATTATCCATTACAATGATCATAGGGACTGCCTGTTTTAATGCAATAAGGTTGTCTAAAATTAAATTAGCCTTTCCCTGTGCAGACCAGCCTGTCTCGTCTTCAAAGCTGCCATGTTGTAAGTACAGCACAGGATAACGTGTTTTTGTATTTTCATGATATCCCGGCGGCGTATAAATATAACAACGCCTAAAAGAATTTGTTAATTTTGAGAAATAGATATTTTCGCTAACAAGGCCGTGCGGTACATTTTTAAGGGCGAAAAAATCCTGGTCAGCTGCAGGGATTTCTATGCCGCTCCCTAAACGCCCCGCTCCATAAAAATATAAGCTTCCGGGATCTGGCACCTGTGCTCCATCAATATTTAGCTGGTAATAATGAAATCCTTCATCCTGCGGATTCGATTGCCCTGTCCATACGCCATTACCGTCTTTAACCATATCATACTTGGTTCCGCCAATGTCCAACTGTACTTTAGTTGCATTAGGTGCAGCAACGCTTGCACGTACACGCCTTTGTGAGTTTACCTGGGGAAATTGTTTTTCAGGCTGGTTGACTGATGATGGTTTAAAATCTTCAACAATATTTTGTGTTTCCTGTCCAGATGTATATTGGCAAAAGATGCCGGAAATTATAATGAATGCAGTTAAAATTCGTTTCATAATTTGTTCTTTATACAATTATTATTTTTCTGTAGCCAGTTCATTAACAGCATTTGCAAGGAATACAAACCATGCACCGCCATCTATAATACACTCATTTTCTCCCCATAAAAATGGCCAGTCGTCTTTATTTTCTAAATAGTCCGGTTTAAGAAAGATAAGCCCTGGAACAACGCCTCCGGCAATAGTTGTAAAATCGGCACGGTTACCGCCATAAGCTACTTTTTTTGATTTATTGCCTACTGCATTTACAAATGATAGGTTAGAGTAGGGGTGACAGCCAAAAATATAGTTCAGGCCACGATACACATACTCTTTATCTATAACATCAGGATAAATTTTATGGATATAGTAGTTTGTGCTTGCCCAGTTGATAACCTGTGAGCTACCTCCCCAACCCCGCTTTACAACAGGAACAGCATAGGGGTTATCAGCGTTATCTTTGTCAATTTTTTCTTTATATCTAATAACGTAGCTGCGCAATTTTAATTTATAGCTATTATCCATAGCGGGTACAGCCAATAGGGCAGCATTTAGATTAGGCTCCAGGTTCTCATCCAGCAATTTCCATATCCTGTCTAAAAACCCTTTTTTGTAGCGTTCATCTTTTGTGGTAAGGTATAATTGCACCATTGCTATCATATCGCTCCCTTTACCCCATCGCGACATGGGCGATGTATCAGGTTTTGCATTCTTGTCTATTTCTAATGCTTCGGCAGTTAACTTAGCAGCAATAGCCAGGCATTTATTAGAAAGTTTGTCGTTATAGCCCTTTAAAGCCCTGCTTGCACCGGCTAATGCTCCTGCTGTCCTATAGTCAAGAAATGATGTACGGTTAGTAAATGCCCATCTGTCATCCATGGTGCCGCTCGATGTTCCATTAGATTCAAAAGGCTTAAGCGATGAATTATAAGGTAGATTATCCGTCTCTGTAGAGGCATCACCCAAATGGTGGTACTGGTGCAGGTTAGGTACTATGATTCCTCTTACCGGATGGCCTATATTTTCAACCTGCGCCACGAGGTTTAATACACCGTGCTCAATTTGCTGTAACAAATCGGGCTGTCCGTCCGGACGGTGAATATCTACAAACTGTGTTTTTTGGTCTATATACGTTTCATCCCTTTTTACTTTAAAGGCTTCCCACGATTCTACAAAGCTATTAATAACGCTAACATGCGAAAAAGTCTGGATATCAAAATCGCCGGCATCAAACCAGCCGCCTACAGCCATGCCAGGAATGCGCTCAAGAGGCTTATATTTTGTGTCGGTAGTTGGCCCTTGTTTGTATCCGTCAAAATGTTCATGATTTAAAGGCGCCTGCAGGCAATCATCTAAAAATGGTTTTCCGTGCCAAACCCGGTATGCCTCATTCACTTCCATGTGGTCCATCTGTACAGGAAACCACACATCCATTGTTGGCTGCCAAATTTTGGCATATACATCATCTTCTATCTGGAATGTATTTGATTGCTGACTTCCATATTGAATATAATACAGCCCCTTATCTTTAACATTGCTAAAATCAAACTGTGCATAATTATACCGCAGGTAAGTGCCCCAAACTTTGACATCTGCTTTTAACGCTTCTATAAATTTTCCTTCTGCATTTAACTTAAATAATGATGCAGTGGTGAGGGCTTTATCGTTTTTATCAAGCTCTATAACTGCCACTTTCTTTTGGCCCGGCATGTAGCCCACCTGCGAAAACCCAATTACAGGTTTCCTTACCCAGTTGGGTATAGCATTAGGTTCTACATACCACGTTAGCACTTTTCCGGTCTTGTTTGATGGAAGGATACTGCGGGCTATAAACCATCCATTCTGCCCAAGGTTCCGTCCGTCAAAAAGCATAACATCAGGTCCTTCTGACTGAATTTTTACGGTGCGTTCCGGATTTTCGGGTGCAAAAATTAATGTTTTTCCGGATGCCAGAGGTAGGGTAGCTATAAATTCGTTTCTTCCACGATCATCAAATGTGGTGTGCTTACTAAATTGCTGTATTTTTTGCGATGAAGGGAGCGTTTGTGTATCGCCGGCAGGGTATCTTGGAAAGGTTCCTGCTTTACCATCGGCTAAATAATTACTTTCAAAATAGGAAGTAGGTATAAATTCCAGATTAAATCCCGCCTTGCCTTCAAGAGCCTTAGGTACTGGTTTATCTAATGAAACATTGATTAAAAAGCCTTTACCCTTTGGAGTTACTGCAACCTTCGAATCAAAATTAAATTCTTCATACCGTAAAGTAACTTCAATGGTATTGCTCTTCTTATCTATTTTTCGGCTTGTCATTTTAGGGATAAGGTCCCATTGTTCGGGCGTGTTTTGAAGCCTGATCGCCCCACCGGTAACTGTTCTTACACCATGGTGAATAAACTCTATACCGGCCGTCTTTTCATCAAAGAACATTCCGTTATACTCATTGTTAAAAACCCAGACATCCAGTCCGGGTGTTTCAAAATATTCCTTTTCATTCAATTTTAAAGTTTGAGAAAAGGAAACGCCTGATATGCCAAAGAAACAAAAAAACAATACTCCTTTATTATAAAGTACCTTTTTGAAACTAAAAATGCCTCCTGAAATAGTGTAATGTTTACTCATAATTAGAATGTTTGTTTTTAATATTCTTAAGCTTTAGGGCATTTTAAATTTTACTTGAATAATAATGGTGCAAGTTCTTTAAAACTGCGGCGCCAGGTTAAAAATTCGTGTGCTGTGTTTTCTGAAACGTAAGAAACAGCGTTAAAGCCTGCACCCTTAAGGCTTTTTACCGCACTTTGTACACCTTCGGGATTTTCGCGGCTGCCACAGCTAATAAAAATTAATTTAACCTTTGATTTATCTTTAATTTCTTCAGGCTTATAAGTACCGCCGCTTAATAATGCATAGTAAGAAAATACATTTGGCTTGTTAAGTGTAATGGTGTGCGTTTCCATGCCTCCCATAGATAATCCCGCCATAGCGCGGCCCGATTGATTAGCAACAGTACGGAAATTAGAATCGATATACGGGATTAGCTCGTCTACAAGAACCGTCTGGAATGGCTCTATTTTAAAACTTGACATACCTCCCCACTTAACATCGTTGGTCATACCATAAGTCATTACAATCATAAAGGGTTTTATTTTGCCCTCTGCAATAAGGTTATCCATGATCAGGTTAACGTGTCCCTGGTTGCTCCACGCTGTTTCATCTTCTCCCCAGCCGTGCTGTAAGTACACAACCGGATATTGTTTAGATTTATCTTTATGGTAACCCGGTGGGGTGTATACATAAGCCCTGCGTGATGTATTAGTGCTTTTGGATGGGAACAAAATTTGCTGCACATTACCATGCGGCACATTCTTTAACGCATAAAAATCCTGGTCATGTGCCGGTATTTCTATACCGCTTTCCCAGCGTGTAGAACCATAAAAATTTAGTGCACCGGGATCGTTAAAGACACCTCCGTCTATGGTAACATGATAATAATGAAATCCCTCATCCATGGCACCTGCAGTAGTGCCTTTCCAAAACCCGTCTTCGCCTTTTACAAGGGTAGTGCCTCCTTTTGCACCGCCAAGGCCAAGGCTCACCACTACAGATTTGGCTTCGGGAGCCACGATCTTAAATCGGGCATATCCCTGAGAATTTACCTGCGGATATTCCTGCCCGGGCTGATTAACCGTTGAAGGTTTGAAATCTTCGGTAATTGATGTTGGATTTGCTTGTGCAAAACCGAGACAACTGTATAAAGCAATGCCCCAGAACATAGTATTTGAAAAATGTTTCATAATTAATATTTTTAAATTCTTAGTTTACCTTGGGTGTTATTATCTTATAGTTACCACTAAGATGCATTAAACTGAAGAGGTACATTAGGCCATCATAATAAGGGTCAAAGTATCCATCCTCATAAGGTTCAAGCTTAGCATTCCAAACAGCGTGAACAAAATCAAGGCTTCCCTTATCTTTATTTATTAATGATGTCGTTGCCGCTGTGGCAGTTAATCCAATTGAATGCCTCAATTTTTTAACAGGACCTGCCTGCAGGATAAAATCAGGGGTTGTGCCATCCGGATTGTATTGGTCTACGTATGAATCCAATCCTTTGCTTCTAAGGAAGTTTTGAAATTTCTTAGCATACTCTTCCTGCCATTTTTTATCTTTTCCATACCATGTGTAATCCATTGCAATATTCATAGGTACACGCCACGAGTCATAACGAAACGCAGCCGGCATCCACGGTGTAGAGTGTGGTTCTCCCGTAAACTCGGTATAATCTGCCGTTAATCCTGTTACAGGATGGCAGGCTTTATGTAAAAAATTACGGGAAACACCAGCACATTCTTTATAAAATTGCTCATGGCCATCTTTAGCATACAAAGCCCATACTTCATAAAATGCCGGAACATGATAAGAAGGATCAGTCCAGTTGTAACCACCGCCTTCCGGCACAAAAGATATTTGCTTATGCTCTGTATTTATAATATTGTGTATGTTGCCGGTGCCGTCTTTTTTCCACATGGCATCTAATATCCTCCTGGCTTCTTTGTAGTAATTTATGCCTGTATTATTGCCCCATTTGTTGGATGCAAAAAGAAGGCTTGTTACATAGTACAGTTCTCCGTCTGAAGCAGAGCCCGGAGAGTTTTGTTTTTTAGTTTTTGGGTTAACGCTCCAGGCAAAATAACCTTCCCTTGGCCCATCCTGATGCTGCATGTATTTTACAGACCATCGCCATAAACGATCAAAAACGTCTTTTTTATCAAGTTGCACCGCAACCATCATTCCATAAGACATCCCCTCAGTGCGTGCATCATCATTTTTAACATCAGAAACATAGCCTAACGAATCGCCTTCTTTAAAGTATACTTTAGTTGGCCCTTCGAATACATCATAATAGGCTTTTGATAATTTCTTGTCTATATCGGTTTGCTTGTAGCCGGCATCCTTAAACAGATTTTGGTAATGAGGTGTTTCAACCTTTGCTATCGTTGCATTCTTTTTATTTTGGCAAATGCCCGATGCAGGCAGCAAAGCAAAACCGAGCATTAACAGCGGCATTCTACTGTAGCTTTTTAGCGTAAATTTTTTATTTGTAAGCATCTTTATGTTTTTTAAATTTAACAGTATTGGCAAATCAATCAGGAATTCAATAATTACAGCGATTCCGAATTATTTTATCGGACTGAATTTATAAAGCAGTACACCATGAGCCGGAACTTGTAGCGGTAGTTTATCTGTATCATTATTAATTAGGGCTATATCTTTCTGCCTCCATAAATCTCTTACCTGTAACCTGCCTTTAATACCCAGTTTACTAAAATCATTGTAATCAGTTTTTGCTATTTCCTGGCCAAAATTGCAAAACCCTACAGCATAACTTCCGTCTTCTAATTTCTTGACATAAATTTTTACATCCCCAATAGTTTGCAGGCATGTTGCCTGTTTGCCAAGCGGATCCTGGTCTACGGCAATTACTTCATCATTTGTTAAAAGGTTTAGGGTAAATTCATCCAGTTTTTCCATATCGCACCCTATGAGCAAGGGCGACGAAAAAAGGCACCACAAGCTAAAATGCAGGTACTGCTCATCCGGCTTAAGTTTACTGGGATGTGGGTTGCCCCAGCCTACGGTGCCTACAACAAGCATATCTGGATCGCTCCAGTTACCCGGCTTTGCACCTGCAGCTGCTTTGTCCTGGGCAAGGGCAATGTTTTTTACACTTGTCCATGTATCTGTAATATCATTAGTAGTTCTCCAGGCATTTCCACCTACAGAATTTCCCCAGTTCCAAACATCAGACATGCCGTACTGGCAAAGGCTGTAAACAATATCGCGCGGTTGTGCTTTTAGGGCATCGCCCATTTCCTTAAACGGCTTAATAGCTGTTGCAAGCTGGTCGCCTCCCTTATAGGATAAGGAAGATACTTTGTAGGGATCATTATCAGGCAAGCCATCTATTACGTTCCCGTAGCTGCACCAGTCATATTTAAGGTAATCATAACCCCAGGCAGCATACGCCTGAGCATCCTGTTTTTCATAGCCATAACTACCCGCACAGCCGCCACAGGTCCATGGGCCCGGACTGGAATACAATCCAATTTTTAGCCCCATGTTGTGTATATGGTCTGCCAGTGCTTTCATATCGCCAAACCTTGAGTTTGGAATGATGTTACCTGATTTATCACGAAATTCACCTCTTATAGATTTATCTTCCGAATCCCGGTTATTCTGCCAGAAATCATCTACATTGATATAATTCCATCCGTGATTTACCAGTCCGCTTTCAACCATGGCTTTGGCAGCACGTTTTACTTTTTCTGCCGAAACCTGGTCTGCAAAACAGTTCCAGCTGTTCCAGCCCATAGGTGGGGTTAATGCTATTGCATCTCCGCAAACAATACGCAGGTTTTTATTTGCCTTACCTTTAGCATTTACTGCATTTAGGGTAACATTAAATGTTCCTGCTTTACTAATACGGCCTGTAATAACTCCTGTATTTGCATCTATTTTTAGTCCTGCGGGCAAACCTTTCGCCGAAAATTTCATTGGCCTGTTACCCGTAGCCGCTACCGTGTACTGAAAGGGTGAACCCGGACGTACACCAAAAACAGCCGCACTGTTAATTTTGGGAAGGGCAGAGGGGGCAGGGGTAAGAATGTAAGGTATACCCGGAATAGGGTTTTTTGTCGCTAAGGTGGTTACACCTGTTGTTTCAAACTTTGCATCAGCCCAGTTGGCATGGTCATAATAATTTCCATTACCACCATCAGTTACCACGAGCTCCAGTTTTTTCACGCCTGTAAGTGCTACAGTACAGGTTTTTGCAGGGTCACCTAAATGCATCACACCGCTCGACCATATATTTTTACCATCAGCCATCAATATAAATTCAGATGCCGGGTCGTGGCCTTTCACTTCATCATCCATACCAACCTGTGCCATGAACGATTTTGCTTTGCCATCCAATTCAATAAGCAGCGAACTTTCGGCATGGGTGCCAAACCCTCTTTTATAGTTTACTCCTGCAATACTCATAGTTTTGCCATCTACTGTTGTATTCTTGCCGGGAACGCCGTAACCCTGTGTAGCTGCACCAAGGTCTAACTGGTCGAGCCATACAGTTTGTGTTCCTGACTGTGCATTGCAAGGCACAGTACAGGCAAGTAAGATAATAGCAACACTAATTTTTTTTATAATGTTCATTGTGTATAGTTTTATTAAGCAATGTGGCGTAAATACCGGCTCATGCTTAAAAGCGGTTTAAAAGTGTATGTTGGTTGTTGTGGGCATCTGTTATACCGGTAGCTATTGGCTAAATTTCCACCAGTCAAAATTGAATAAGTCACTACCTGTACCTTTAAATACAAAATATACATCGTGTACACCCGTTTGTTTGCTAACCATGCAAGACTGGGTATGCCACTTAGCTGTACTTCCGGTACTTTTAATTTTTAACGAACCTATTAATGTTCCGGCAGGGCTGTCAAGATGTATTTCAATAACAGCGTTGGATGATGTTCCGGCAACGTTGGCCTCAAATTTTTTAGCACCTTTGCCAAAGTCTGCTGCCTGTATTTTTATGTAGTCACCATTGTCAATAGTAGTAACATGCAATCCGTCTATGTCTTTTACAGTAGTAATGCCCTGTGCCCACGCTATTGTTTCAGCCTCGGTGCGTTTAAAGGGGTTTAAGACACCTACCGGTTTAACCCCGGTTTCTGACCACCAAGGTAATTTTGGGATAGTTCCATCAGGGTTATACTTAAACTCTTCAACACAAATGGAACGCCTTTCATGGTGCTTATCAGTGATCATAAAATTTAAGCGATAATTGAAGCCAAATATGTATGATTTGCCCTTGAAGTCGATAATTCCGGGATGGTTACCACTGGATCTGCTGTCTCCATCCATTATACTGCCTTTATATTCCCACGGGCCGGTTGGAAACTTGCTCATAGAATATCCCATTCCCTCAGGGCAACAGGTTGATGCAAAGGCCATATAGTAATGGTTATGTCTTTTATAAAACCACGGGCCTTCCTCATATTGTGTAGCCCTGTTTGGGTTGCCATCTCGCTTACCAAATTCATTAACGGTCATTTGTTCAGCGATTATATCACCACTATAGGATATCATATCTTCATTAAGCTTTACATGATATAGCTTAGGGTTTCCCCAGTATAAATAAGCCTGCCCGTCATCGTCAATATAAACTGTTGGGTCTATATCATCCATGCTGTTTTTAATGAGGGGTTTACCTATAGGGTCTTTAAAGGGGCCATAAGGACTGTCAGATACGAGTACGCCTATCCCGTTCATGTGTAGGGGGCAATAAAGGTAAAATTTTCCGTTGCGCTCAATGCACTGTGGAGCCCAGGCACCATTGTCCTGCTTTCCCCATGCAAAATTTTTTAATGAGGCTACAACCCCGTGATCAGTCCAGTTAACCATATCAACAGAAGTATACAGAAGCCAGTCTTTCATAAGAAATTTACCCATACCGGGTCCGGCATCATTTTCATCATGGCTTGCATATAAAAATACGGTGTCCTTATAAACCATTGGTGCAGGATCGGCAGTAAATTTAGTTTGTATAATAGGGTTTTGCGCCCCACACAAAAATGTGGCAAACAGTGAAACAGATACAGCAAATAAATTGACCTTGTTTTTCATTTGATGATGGTTAAAATTTTACTTCTGTCTTTTTGCCGTTGTATGACACAGTTTTCTTAACTCCCGAAGGCAGTACAATTGTAAATTTCCTGTTTTGAATCATTCCAATGTAAGAACCTTTTCGGTTAGCTATTGTCAATTTTTTTGCAGCATCATTCCATGAAAATTGTATTTCGGTATAAGCACCTTTCTCATAATTATAGTTGTCAAACTCATCTTCATATAAGGTAAAAGAACCATTAGCTCCCGGGTATACTTTTACCTCAAGGTTATCCCATTTTTTCTGGGTAGCATACTGTACCTGCGGCCCTGTCGGGATTATACCCCCGGCTTTTATGTAAAGCGGAATCATGTCGATGGTGGTTTTCCTTGTTATTTCCTGCCCGCCGTTCATTTTTTCGTTGGTCCAGAAATCATACCATGCCGTGCCCGCCGGCAGATATACCGTAGTAGATTTTTCTGCGGTAAAGTCTACGGCTGATTTTTTATCATTTTCTTTTGCATCCTGCTTGTCCCATCCGGTTTCCTCATTAACGTTTAAGGCAGTTTCAGGTGTATATTGCGCTTTTACAACCGGGGCTACCAAAATAGATTTGCCAAACATGTATTCATTATTAATATCCCAACCTTTTTTATCGTTTACAAAGTCCATAAAAAAGGCTCGCATAAAGCTGGACTGGTTGGCACTAACGTCCCACGAGGTAGAGTAGATGTAAGGTAAAAGTGTATAGCGAAGGTTGATAAATTTATCTATAGCATCATATACAGGCTCTCCTTTTTTACCAAAATAGTAAATTTCCCTTGGGATATCAGTTCCGTGCGAGCGCATCATAGGGTTGAAGGTTCCAAACTGCATCCATCTTACATAAAGTTCCTGAAACGATGGGTTTTTAGCTCCTGAACCCTGATACTGTCCTTTGTTGTATACTCCTGCAAAAAAGCCTCCTATATCAGAGTTCCAGTGTGGTATGCCGGTTAGCGAGAAATTTAGTCCTGCCGGTATTTGCTTGCGAAGTGTTTCCCAGCTTGAACCTGTATCGCCCGACCATGTATTGGCACCATAACGCTGCTGCCCTGCAAAGGCCGACCTTGTAAGGATAAATACCCTTTTATCGGATGTTGTTTTGCGCTGGTGGTCATACATTCCGCCTACGGTCATAAGTGGGAAGGCATTGCGTACTTTACGAAATGAGCCGAGGAATGTTTTGGTATCATAATCGGCTGGTTTTGCACGAAAATGGTCAGGCTCGGTAGAATCCATCCACCATCCGTCTATACCCTTAGCAAATAAGCCTTCATTGGCATATTTCCAGTAAATATCACGGGCCTCAGGATTGTACACATCATACACCCTTACTCCCGAAGGATAGTCCATATTGGGCGGCCATACCTCTGATCCGGATTCCGGCCAGGTTGCAATGTTAAACAGCATCCCTTTAGGATCCATATCGCGGTATTGCTTTGTTTTTGGTCCAAAAGAAGACCATATTGATATGATTACATGTGCATTAAGGGCGTGTACGTCATCGGCCATTTTTTTAGCACTAGGAAATTCCGGGTTCAAAAAATCCATGGCATTCCACAGGTAATTATTGCCCCAATACTGCCAGTCCTGTATAATACCGTCTAACGGCACATTTAGTTCGCGGTACTTTTTCACAACATCTACCAGTTCTGCCTGGCTTTTATAACGCTCCCTGCTTTGCCAAAATCCGTAAGTCCATAGCGGAAACATAGGGGCCTTGCCTGTAAGTTCCCTCATATTGGCTATTACGCCATCGGCCGTACCGCCATACATAAAATAATAGTCTACACCATCGCCCACCTGCGATGTAAAAGAAGTCTCGTTTGCAGCGTCCTCAAATTCGGTAGGCGAATAATTATCCCAAAAAATACCATAACCTTTTACCGATTGAAAAAAGGTAACGGCATCTTCCACATTGCCCTGTTCAAGGTGGTATTTTTGGTTACGCTGGTTAAGGTCGCCTTTTTGGTGTTGGCCAAGTCCGTAAATAGGCTCCTCTTTATCAAGGCTAAATGACTGGTGCACGTTATACGTACTTGAACCCGCATCATTAAACGGGGTTAATTTTGTGCCGTTAACCGTTTCTTTCAATAAACTCTTCCCGGAGGCAGATGAAAACGACACACTACCGGTGCCAAGATCTACCGCAACAGTTATTTTGTCGGATTTCAGTTCAACCGATTTGTTGTTTTGCTTTGTTGTAAGAGTAGTTTTTGAAGGCGAAAGTATGACAGATAGACTTTCTTTTACAAATGTTTTTCCGGATGGCACTTTAATTACCCTTACCATAGTTGGGGTGTAAAATTGTACTTCTATCTCATTTCCGTTAGCAACAGTTTTTATACCCGTTTTGGTTTTCTGAAACGATTGTGCAAATGTGCTTGCAATTGGTAACGCAAGTAAAAATATCAGATAAGCTTTTTTCATTATTATATATTAAGTAATCTTATTTTGTTTATTGAACAGCAACTTTTACAACCTGCAGGTCTTTCTCTGCAGAGCTTGAGCCGTAAAGAATTTCATATGTTCCCGGTGTTACAGTTAATTCCTGTTTTTGGTTAGCTTCGTTATAAAATGCGAACGCATTGTAAGGTAGCGGTATAATAGCGCTATCAGTTTGTCCGCTATTTAACTGTATTTTTTTAAATCCGCGTAAAGTCTTTAGCGGACCATTTACATCGCCTGTTTTACGCACGTAAACCTGTATAACCTCTGTACCTTTTCGTTTCCCTTTGTTAGTAACAGGCACAGTTAGGGTTAAAGCATCATTTTTAGAGATTTTTGTGTTTGATAATTTACCTTTACCTACAGAGAAAGTAGTATAGCTAAGCCCGTAACCAAAAGCAAAGAGTGGATCACTCATAAAACGGTATGTTTTACCTTTCATAGAATAATCTTCAAAATCTTCCGGAAGTTGTTTCAGGCTTTTGTAAAAGGTAATAGGAAGTTTGCCGGAAGGATTATAATCGCCAAATAAAACATCGGCAACAGCCTGCCCACCCGATTCGCCACCATACCACGCCTGTAGTATCGCGTCGCAGCTTTGTGTCTCGGGTACCAGTGCGATCGCTGACCCTGAGCAGTTTACAAAAATTACTTTTTTACCTGCTGCTTTTAGTGCTTTAAGGCAATTGCGCTGTACTTCCGGCAGTTCGATGTCTGTGCGGTCGCCACCCTTAAACCCCGGATAAGAAACCGGCATTTCTTCACCCTCAAGGAGTGTAGAAAGCCCACCGGCAAATATTACGGTATCAACGCCTTGTAGTTTATTTATAAGGCCGGTATAATCTACATCTAATTCTTTACCAAAATCCAGTTCAAGGTTGGCTTGCCAGTTATTAAGCTGGGCGTAGCGTATTTCTATTTTATAGATCTTACCTTTTTCTACATTGTAAGCAATGCGGCTTGGCACGGTGCGCCAATTATTATATTTTGCAAGAGAGGTGCCGTTAATTAGCAATTCGAAATAACCGGTTACCCCAAATTTAAAAACAATTTCCTCAGTTTGGGGAGCGGTAAGTTCTGCTTCATAAAGCCCTGAAAAGCCCTCTAACTTAACCCCCGATGCAAATTCATGCTGTCCGGCTGTTGTAAGCTTCATTGCGTCGGTAACCTGTAGGCTTATAACAGGATTGCCTTTTCGCTCTGCATTGTTCCAGTAGGTTGCCTTAAAGCCCTGTTTACCGTTAAATGCTATGTTCTTAAAATAACTCTGCATTATTTTGTTGTCTACAAGGTCGCAGGCTTTATCATAAACCACGTCTACCCCGGGTAGTTTCGATTTTATACCGTCCAGTATGGTAATAGTGCGTACAGGTTTACCATTATAATTTCCCCAAAGTACGGGCGCTTCATCAGCGTTGGGGCCTATAACAGCTATTTTTTTATTGTTTTTGGCGAGCGGTAAAACTGCATTTTTATTCTGGAGTAACGTCATCGTTTCCCTTGCCATATCCAGTGCCAATTGTCGATGTGCTGCATTATTGACTACAGACATAGGGATTTGTGCCCAGGGTACGTCTTTATCATTATCAAACTCACCCAGTTCAAACCGTGCTTGTAGTATTCGCATAAGGTGCTTGTCAACTTCCTTCTCAGATAGTAAACCCTTACGCACCGCTTCGGGTAGTTTCTCGTAGGCATAACCTTCCCATACACACTCTACATCTGTCCCGGCTAAAGCACCTTTTGCAGCTGCATGCACAGCATCTGACGATACTTTGTGCGAAGTAAAAAAGTCGGTTACAGCTCCGCAGTCCGACACTACGAGGTATTTAAAACCCCATTGGTCGCGAAGTATGGTTTGTAATAAACGGCTGCTGCTGCAACATGGCTCATCGTCCAGCCGCTGGTAGGCACACATAACCTGGCGCACGTTTGCATCCTGCACCAAAGATTTAAATGCTGGCAGGTAGGTTTCCCACATGTCGCGGGGTGCAATATTGTTGAGGTTTAATTCGTGGCGGCTCCATTCGGGGCCGGAGTGTACCGCATAATGTTTGGCGCATGCCAACAACTTTCTGTACTTAGCATCTTCCGGGCCCTGGAGGCCTTTTACTACCGATACCCCCATTAACGAGGTAAGGTAGGGGTCTTCGCCGTAGGTTTCCTGGCCACGGCCCCAGCGCGGATCACGAAATATATTAACATTGGGTGTCCATACAGAGAGGCTCAAAAAGCGCCTGTTCTCTTTCCCACTACGTAGTGCCTGATGGTATTTAGCCCGCGCTTCATCTGATACGGCATCAAAAATATTGTAAACCAATTCATTATTAAACGACGCGGCCATACCAATAGGTTCAGGAAAAACGGTAACACTGTCATTATTGGCAAGGCCATGAAGGGCTTCACTCCACCAGTTAAACTTTTTTATTCCAAGCCGCGGAATTGCCGGCGACTGATCGAACATTAATGATGCTTTTTCCTCCAGTGTTAGCCTCGATATAAGGTCGTTAACCCTATCATCCATAGAGAGGGCTGCATTTTGATAAGGTTGTTGCTGAGCCATACTTTTACAAAACATAAAAGTAAAAACAAGTAAAACAAACCAATTTCTTTTTTTAATATCCATAAATCATTATGTTAGATTTTATAAATTCTACCTGTCAAAACTTTATGGTTTGCCGGTTTATATTTGTAATTAATAGTAAAGTATAATGCTGTTACAAAAGTCAACCACGGTGTTTTTTATTATTCAGATACAAATTTGTATCCCATAAGTTTTAGCATTTGAGCTGCGTAACGCATACCTAATTTCCTGTAACCTGCCGCACTAAAGTGTAGCCTGTCTTTAACACCCTCACAACCGGCAGACGATATTACATAGCTGTTAGAGATGGTTTTAGGGAGTGTATTTATAATTGTGTTCATACTGGCGCATTTACCATCCTGGTCCTGTCCTACAACTTCTCCGGCAAGGAGCGGTACTTTGTCCTGCTTAAGGTTAAGGTCCTTAAGCAGTCGTTCATACACTTTTTTTACTTTTTGCGGCCAAAGTGTATCTCCGGTATTTGATTCTCCCTGGTGCAGCAGTATCCCTTTTATCACACCCGATTTCTGCGCAATTTTTGCCATGGCAAGAAGCCTCGCATAGGGATCATTATCGTAATTTTTAACTATATTCTTTAGCCAGTCGGGAGAAGAAGCTATATAATCTTTAGATTTTTCCTGATCAAAAAGTTCTATTTTGCAACCACCCACAGCCACATTTATAACTCCTACAGTAACATTATTTGGCATATTTGCTACCATCGTACGCCCAAAATAATCAGCAGGGGTAAGGCCGGTGTCACAACGGGATAGTGGGGGTACAGCAGTATACCAGTTTCCCTCTTTACGGTTTAACGCCGGGCAATTTACTGCCGACATCATTTTAAAACGGCTGTTTACATTTACTGTATCCTGAGTTTCAAACTTTGCATTGCCCTCCATGTTAGATTGGCCAAAGCACAGGTAAATATGAAAGTTAGGATCCTGCGCCATCACATTACCGCCCATTAATAACAGCAACGCACCAAATAATAGTTGTTTAAAAATTTTCATCAAAAATATTTTATTTAAATAACGTTTGCGTAAAATTATAAAGGTTGTTACGCCATACTGGCCAGGCGTGCCCGCCAGGATATTCTGAATATTTATATTTCACACCCAGGTCGTCAAATTTTTTGAGCATGATCTTACAATTATTGTAAGCAATGTCTTCCTTACCACCCATAGAAATCCATAAACTTTTAAGATTGTTGTTGATAGTTGATGCATTATTTTTCATGTACTCATATTGCGGTTTTGAAAGCTCCGGCTGGTTATCCCACCATCCCGAACTAAATACCCCCAGGTAAGCAAACTGCTCTGTATTTTTAATTCCTGCATACAATGTTTGCAGCCCACCCATAGACAGCCCTGCCAATGCCCTGTTTGAAGATCCATCGGCTACGCGGTAATTGCTTTCTATAAAAGGGATTACGGTTTGTTTCAATTCATTTTCAAAACCCTGCAGGGCACGTTCGTTAAAGCCGCTCATCCCTGTACTAAAATTCCCATCCATCATCACTATAAGCATTGGTTTTGCTTTTTTATCGGCAATAAGGTTGTCCAGTATTAAATCGGCCTTACCCTGTGTAGCCCAGCCGCGCTCGTCTTCGCCGCCACCATGTAATAGGTACAATACAGGATATTTGTCTGATGTATTTGCATCATATCCCGGAGGTGTGTATATGCAGGCCTGCCTCCATGTGTTACTTGTTTTAGAAAAGTATTTTTTTATACGGATATCGCCATGCTGTACATCCTTAAGGGCATAGTACCCGCCTCCCGCAAAAGGTATTTCGATACCGCTTGCCATACGGCCCATACCATAAAAAGTTTCACTTGCAGGGTCGGCCACAGCCAGGCCATCAATTAAAAGTGAGTAGTAATGAAAGCCTTCGCTTACAGAGTCGGTTGTTGTAGTCCATGTACCTTCGCTGTCTTTTACCATATCATATTTTTTCCCAAGGTCAATTTGCACTTTTTGCGCATTAGGTGCTTTGGTTTTAAAGCTAACACGGCCATTTGAAACCTGCGGATATTTTGACGAACGTATATTAGTTGCGGCAGGAACCCCAAGAACGGTATATTTAGAAAATGAGGCTTTGTCTACCGGCTTAAACAACAGCTGTGAAAAAACATACAGGTCGTTTTTCCATACTTTAAAGTCATGGCCTCCCGGTTCGATGTAATAGATATGTGGTATTTTGTTTTCGTTAAGGTAATCGCTGGTACGCTTGCTTATGTTCATAAGGCCGTCATCTTCGCCGCAGGATATCCATAGCAGCTTTAGTTGTTTTGCAAGTTCAGGCTTAGGAAGTAACTGCCCGGGGATTTTAGTATTTGGTGCCGATGAAAAACCACCTACCCACGCAAACTTATCAATATTGCCCAACCCGAAATTTAACGATTGCCCGCCACCCATAGAAAGCCCTGCAACAGCACGGCTATCACGGCCTTTGTTTGCCGGGTAATGTTTTTCTATGTAGGGTATAAGGTCATTAAGAAGGTCTTTTTCAAACGTTGCAAAAGCTTCTACTTTATCAGGAGCCATAATATTACCTTCAGCCCTGTCATTTTTCATGGCACGCCCATTAGGAAGCACCACGATCATGGGTTGTAATTTTCCCTGAGCATACAGGTTATCTAAAATTACGTTTGGCGCACCCTGGTTAAACCATTCTTTTTCATCGCCACCTATACCGTGAAGTAAATATAAGACAGGATATTTTTTTTTCTTAGTATATCCGGGTGGGGTATATACCAGTGCTTTTCTGTTTACGCCAACAGTGGCAGAAGCGTATGTTATAGTGTCGATTTTACCATGTGCAGCATTAGGCAACGCTACATCAAAACCTTTAGGGGCCAGCATCGCTGTGTTTTGCGCACTGCAGATACCAAATGTAAATACGCCGAATGCGATGAAAAATAGTTTTTTATACATCATGCTATTATTAAAATTATACAAGTAGCTATTCAAATGTTAGCCAGTCTATCTCTACCGGGCTCCCTTTTGTATAGGTTATAAATATATTGTGCGTTCCGGATAAAAATTTAAGAAGTGGTGCTTCTGCTGTATTCCATTTTGTGCCGGGTGCAACCGTTACAGTAGCCAGTACAGGCCCGTCTGCCTTATCTGTTCTTATTTCTATAGTCCCACCCGCAGATGATTTAGACTGTAACACAACTTTCTTAAGCTTCTTCTTCCCGAAGTCAACATTATTGTAGCTTACAAATGCTTTAGGTTCAGATAATGTTGTTTTCCATCCCTTAAAAGCATCTGCATCATCCAGAAACCCTACTGATGCCCCGGAAGTACTTAATGAGCTGTAGCGGTCCGGCTGTATTTTTGATGTTGCCATTGTATTACCCACTCCGCGCAATGTAGGGATGACTTTTTTTATAGTGCCATCCTGATTAAATGATAAGCTGTCGATACGTACAGACCTGTTCTTATCAAACTTTGGCGAGAGGTCATTATTATGGTAAAATAGATACCACTGTCCCTTAAATTGTATTACAGAATGATGGTTAGTCCAGCAACCGTTGGCAGATTCATCCATAATTACACCGGTTACTTTAAATGGCCCCAGCGGACTTTTGCCGGTAGCATATTCCAGCCGCTCAGTTTTATTTTCCACATGAGGGTAGGTTAGGTAATAGGTGCCGTTTCTTTCAAACAGGTAAGGCCCCTCTTTTAAACCTTTTTCAGGTAGGTTTTTAAATGTCACAGGTTCAGATGCAAGTTCTGTCATGTTCTCCTTAAGTTTTGCGCCATATAGGTTGCCCTGAGACCAGTACAGGTATGCCTGCCCATCTTTATCAATAAAAACATTAGGGTCGATACCTTTTACATTCTTTATTGGCTGTGGCTCCACTTTATAAGGCCCTTCCGGCTTATCGGCAATTGCCACTCCTATGGTAAACCCTTTTGCAACGGTGGTATCTTTAGGGGTAGACGGAAAGTAAAAATAATATTTGCCGTTACGCTCAATACAATCCGGAGCCCACATGCTATAGCTGTCCGGCTTTACCCAGGGTACCTTATTTTGGGTAACAATCATACCATGGTCTGTCCATTCTGTAAGGTTATCCGATGAGAAAACATGGTAATCTTCCATTGAGAACCAGTTCTCCTTGTTCTTGTTAGTGGCAGGTGGGATGTCGTGCGACGGAAATAAATATACCCTGTCATTAAAAACCCTCGCCGAAGGATCGGCCGTATACTGGTTTTTAATAATAGGGTTTTGAGCTGTCATACCTACTGTGCATAGTAACGCTAAACCTGATAGCGTTTGAGCTAATACATTAGATCTTATGTTCATGTATTAATTTTTTAAAATTGTATCTTCAATCCTGTAGTAATCAAAATCAGCATGGCCACCTGTTGTTTTTGTAGCATAATTAAACAGGCCAAAGCGGTAGCCCATAAAGTGGGGCAGGGTATAGGTCATTTTTAGGGGAGTTCCTAACTTTTTCCAGGTTCTGCCGTCGGTGCTGTAATAAAAGTTGGCAATGTCGGTCTTATCTTTAAAGTCGCATTCGGCTTTAAAATGGACAACATTTTCGGTAACAGGAATGCGGGCAGCTTCTGTAGGTTCGCCGGTACCTGCATTGATCATTACAATTACCTTACTCTTGCCCTCAATTTTTACCCCTATCTGGCCATAGTTTTTTTGTAGCAGGGTAAGGCCGGCAAAGTCGCCATCTTTCATGCCTGATACATCTATAGATGTATAGCCGGTACATTGAGGGCCTATGGTACGCTGTGTTAAGGTATTCTTTGAATTTAGAAAGTCAGTCTCTGTGCGGCCTGCAGTTAGGCGCAGGTATCCCGGCCGTTTTTGCAGCGACCATAATGCATTGTCAGGGTTATGGTTCCACTGCCATACAAGCGGGAGGGTAGGCTGCCCTTTTTTTCTGGTAAAATCATCAGAGTTTACAAGGCCCGGAATAAGCGATTTATTTTTAGGAAGGTCGAGAAAGTCCGGCACTTTACCATCTGCACCAAGTATAGGCCAACCGTCTTTCCATTCTACCGGAACCAGGTAAGGAATACGCCCTACTGCACCATAATCACGAAACAGGTACGAAAACCATTTACCATCGGGGGTATCAATAAGCCCACCCTGTGCCACACCAATATCCTGCAGTCCAAGTTTACCTTCATAAGGGCCGTTTATTTTATCAGCACGGTGTATTACAACAGTACGCATACCGCCCTTGGGCCAGGTAATGTTAAATAAATAGTACTTGCCTTTTATTTTAAATAGTTGGGAACCCTCTGCCTTTAGCATAATGTTATCTCCGGCCGGTGCGCTTGCGTTCTCTATAACTACCTTTTCGGTGCCGGCAACAACGCCACTAAGGTCGGGTTTTAACTCAACCAAGTTAATGCTGCCCGTTCCGTATAGCATATAAATCTTACCATCCTCATCGAAAAAAAGAGAATGATCATGTAAAGCAGGCTCAAATTCAATTGCTTTCCAGGGGCCTTTCTCAATATCTTTTGTAGAATAAATGTGGGTTTTACCGCTTGTTGCTGCAAACGTAGATACATAATACATACCATTATGATAACGCAGGCTGCTTGCCCATGAACCCCTGCCATAAGTGCTTTTACCATTGTTAAGGCTCATCGCATCATTATCGGTTAGCCTGTCATACGCATAGCCAACCATTTTCCAGTTTACAAGGTCGTTAGATTTCATTATAGGCACACCAGGACTCATGTGCATGGTAGTACTGCTCATGTAATATGTATCTTTAACCCGAATTATGGACAAATCTGGTACATCAGCAAAAACAATAGGGTTTTGTGCCTTGTTATTTTCCTGGGCAAATGTGCTTATATAAAAAAAATATAAAATGATAACGTTTAATAATAGGTAATGTTTTTTTTTCATAATGATTTATTAAAGCTGAAGGTTACTATCAAAGCCTTAAGCACAATAGATATTACAACTATATACGTAAAAATACAGTGCACTATTTATTTGGTAAGTATTTAACCTATATGCACGGTTTACCTGTAGCCATTAAAATAAAATTTACAAATGTGTTGGCTAAAGCAATGCCTGTATTATTATATTAATTGATTTGTATTGATTTAAAGGTATAATTACTGGTTGATTGTTTAAGTTCTTCCGGCTGGTGGCCGCCTACGGCAATTTCTAAATTATCGGTAAGCTGTACTAATGCACCTTCCTGGGTAACGTAAGAAAGATCGTTAGGCGTCAGATTGAATGTAACGGTTTTGCTTTCTCCTGCTTTTAAGCTAATGCGTTCAAACCCTTTTAATGTTTTAAGCGACGTTTTAATTGCCGTATTTTTATTTATAATGTACAGTTGTACCACTTCGTCTCCGGCTATTTTACCTGTGTTTGTAACTTTTACGGTTACTTTTACATCTTTACCTTTATCAACTTTAGCAGGCAAGGTTAAATTATCATATTTAAAAGTGGTATAACTTAACCCATACCCAAAGCCATATAAAGGTGTACCGGTAAAGTAACGGTACGTGCGGTTAGCCATACTATAATTTGTAAAAGAAGCAAGATCGCTGTCGCTTTTATAAAAGGTAACTGGTAAACGTCCTGAAGGATTATAATCTCCAAACAAAATATTAGCAACAGCAGTGCCTGCAGCCTGGCCTCCATACCAGGCGTTTAAAATGGCAGGAACATTTTCAGATTCCCAAGGCGTAGCGATAGCACTACCCGTCATCATTACAAAAACTACGGGTTTTCCTGTATTTTTTAACGATTTCATTAATTCTGTTTGTATAGCAGGCAGTAAAATAGAAGTACGGTCGCCACCTTCAAAACCGGGATCATCAACTTTCATTTCTTCGCCTTCAAGTTGCGGAGAGATTCCGCCCACAAAAATAAAAGCGTCGGCATCTTTATAACGATTAGCAAGGGTACTTAGGTTGTTTTTTATATATTTACCGGCTCCCAGTTTTATATTTGCTTTGCCATCTCCCTGCCAATACTGCACTTCAAGGTGGTACACCGAATCTTTTTTTGTTTTAAGATCATACGTTTGTGCGCCCCAACGGTTCCTTGTCCATGCATCAATAACCGTTTTACCGTTTATTAAAAATTTATAACCATCATCGGCATCAAGTTCAAAAGTTATGCTACCATCATTAAGAGGTTTGTAATCAGTACTATATTTAGCCGAAAAATTCCTTGCCTTAATTGTACCAGCTACATTTTGACCCTCCTGCCACATATTATCCAATTTGTTTTGCTGTGTAACCACTAACGGATTTCCCTGTAGTTTTACATTATCAAAATATTCTGCCTTAAAACCGGATTTGCCATTGTACGAGTATTGGTTACTTAGGTCTTCATATTCAAGAATATTACTGTTTGTAAAATTCACAGCCTTATCATAAACAACTTCGGTATCTTTTCCCACCTTATCTCTTATGCCCTGCAAAACAGTTGTAAGTTTAGAGGGTGTGCCATTATAATTTCCTAAAATAGAAATAGGGTTATCTGCGTTAGGTCCCAATACCACTATTTTTTTTAATTTTTTGCTTAAAGGTAAAGTGTTGTTTTCATTTTTTAATAAAACCATAGATTGCTGCGCCATTTTAAGGGCATGCTGCCTGTGAGGTTCACTTTCTAGTACAGATGCAGGTGTTTGTGCATATTTTACCATAGATACAGGATCGAACATACCCAACTGAAAGCGTACCATGAATAAACGTTTTACAGAAATATCTATTTGTGCTTCTGTTATCTTTCCGTTTTTTACCGCCTGTACTAATGCTTTATAAGCATCCGTACCGCAGTCTATATCGGTACCGTGAAATACGGCATCGGCAGAAGCCGACTCCGCATCAGGGTGTGTCTTGTGATTTTTAAAGAAATCATCAATGGCCCAGCAATCAGACGTTACATACCCTTTAAATTTCCATTGGTTACGTAAAATATCGGTCATTAATATATCGCTTGCACAGCAAGGCTGTGTTCTAAAGGCATTGTAGGCGCACATAACGCCCACCACTTTAGATTGTGTAACTAATTTATTAAAAGCCGGGAGATAAGTATCCCAAAGATCGTAAGTGCTAACATCTGCATTATATACATGCCTTAACGCTTCCGGGCCACTGTGTACTGCATAGTGTTTAGCGCATGCTGCCGCTTTAAGGTATTTAGGATCGTCTCCCTGTAGGCCCCGTACAAAGGCATCGCCTAATGCAGCAGTTAAAAATGGATCTTCTCCATAAGTTTCCTGACCGCGGCCCCAGCGCGGATCGCGGAATATATTAATATTAGGTGTCCAGTACGTTAGCCCCAGGTAGCGCTCGTTTGTACGTTCGGTTTCTACCGCTTTATTGTATATAGCCCTGCCTTCTAAAGCAGAAAAATCGGCCATGGTAAAGAGCGAATTTTTATCGAAAGTAGCCGCCATTGCAATAGCCTGCGGGTATACCGTTACTTTATATGGTGTACGTGCCACGCCATGCAGGGTTTCATTCCACCAGTCATAAGCAGGGATACCAAGCCTATCTATAGCAGGCGAAGAATTAAGCATTTGAGAAACTTTTTCTTCCAGCGTTAAGCGGCTTACAAGGTCGTTTACCCGTTGCTCAAACGACTGGTTATAATCCTGGAAAGGATATGATGGACTGACCTGTGAGAAACAAAGCGAAGACGATAAATAAAACCATAAAAAAGGTATAAAAAAGGCAAAGTTTTTCATGCAATTAATATTGAATTTTAAATGTTAAGGGTGATGACTAATTTTATTAGGGTTTTATGTCATTTCCCGTTGTGGTGTACAATCCTATTAAGCTACCGGTAAAACCACCTGCTACATCTGTTGAAAGGATATCTCCAGGAACCGTACCGCCTACATTTTCATAAGCATTTCCGTTTACGGCATAATTAAATCTGTAATTGTTTCCTTCAGCGATAACCTGCAAGGTAATATCAGATGTAAACTTTATTTTTTTGCTGGCAATAAGTTTAGATGCACCTTTTTCAGTTTGACCTAAAACAAGATAGTAATCGTTGCCCTTTTTTGTTATACCAAAAACATAATTAAAGTTTTCACTTTGATAGCACGTAATTCCTGCAAGTTCTTTCTCTGACGCGGGTTTGTATTTTAATGTAGTGTTTGCTTCAAACGTAGCGTGCTGTTGTCTGTAAAATAGTGTAGATGTGGGGGTTTTAGCCTTAATATTTGTAGCAAAAGGGGTTATATTTAATCCGTCTTTTGTAGTTGCCGCAAATTTTTCTCTCCAGCCTCTTATGCCAATCCACCTCATATCCAGTTTACCCGATTTAAAGTTGTCTGTAAAAGTGAAATTACCATTTGGAAAAAACTCACCTTGTCCAGTCATGTTCTTCACTCCGGCAGGCATTTTTAATTTAGGTTTAAGTGGTACAAGACCATTTTCAAATACTGGAAATTCTCCGCTCCAGTCTACAGGTAACATAAATGTTTCGCGCCCGGAGTTTACCTGTCCTTTTTCATTTGGTCGTATTGCAAGAAACACAGCGTAGTACTTACCATTAGGTCCTTCTACAAGGTCGGCATGCCCGGCCCAGTCTACTTTATCTTTCCTGTCTGCAGCAAAATAACGCTGTGTAAGTATGGGGTTGTTTTTTGCAGGTATAAATGGGCCTTTAGGGCTATCGCTTTTAAATATAACCTCACTATGCCATCCGCCGGTACCACCTTCGGCACACATAAGGTAGTATTGTCCATTTTTTTTATACAAATGCGGGCCTTCTATCCATATAGGCTTTTGTGTTATATCTGTACCACCATCCACTATAATTTTGTCAGAACCCGGGACAATCTTATCTGTTGCTAAGTCATAGTCCCATATTTTTATTACCCGGTGTCCTTTATATAATTCTTTACCAGCCGGCGGAGCGTCATTATGTACTACATAAGCTTTGCCATTATCATCAAAAAAAAGCGATGGGTCTATTCCGTCAAACTGTAATTTTATAGCATCGCCCCATCCTTTTGCAGGATCTTTTGTCTTCACTACCATATTGCCCATACCACCAGCAAATTGTGTGGTAATCATGTAGAATGTTTCGTTATAAGGATTGTATTTGATGTCCGGAGCATATATACCTTGTGATATGCCGGATTCTTCTACTTTTAATTGTGATGGTTTGTCCAATACATGGCCTATTTGCTTCCAGTTTACCATATCAGTAGAATGAAAAATAGGAACCCCAGGCGTCATAGCAAAAGAAGAGTTTACCAGGTAATAATCTTTTCCTTTATGGGTTATGCTTGGGTCAGGGTAACATCCCTGCAGTATCGGTGTATAGAACTCATCGGGTTGCAGAGGGTTATCTTTATACACCTTATCGTTACCATGATAAGTAAATTGTGTAAAAATTGTTGCATGGTCATTTTTTAATTTTTTATTCTCCTGTCCTGTTGCAATTGTGACACATAATAAGCTACATAAAGACAAAGGCAGTGTTTTAAGCAGATTAAAAGATATTTTATTTTTTATCATTTATTAAGATATATTAAATTTATTGTTAATTTTTTAGTACTTTTTTAATACCAGTATATAAATGTGCCGAACACATTGGGCGGACTGGTATAATAATCTTCTTATTATAGGAGACATATATTACTTTTGGTTATCATAAATAACATTTACTGCAACTTTCGTAAAGACATATAACTCAATAGTAATGCTTTTTTCAAAAAATAAAATAATGACATATTTAGAAAGACTATAACGTTTTTCCTAATAGTAATATTGACTACAAGTATAGTAGATATATTTTTAACCAACAAGCATTTAATAATAAAATGTTGAAAATTTTATAGGATTGAAAAATATAGCCTCAAAATATTAGAATATAGTATTGGTTTTGTATTGGTTTCTTATTTAAAGAGTAGGTTTTATACAATTAAGATTAAAATAAGCAATTGAAATATTTATGCCTAAGGTAGGTCCCTTTTTTAGAATTTAATATTAAGAGGATAAAAGGCCGTTGCAATATCTTAAGCAGGAAGTTAGAGATTTTTAAAAGTATATTTTTATTAACATTACATTAATTGCATTTAAAATGTCGTTTATCTGTTATTCTTAATATTTGCCTCATTTTATGATTTGACCATTATTAGCATTATTTTTTAAATATTGTGTTTTTTTTATCTAAAAAATTTGTTAAGTCCAAAATTATAAGTAATATTGTCATCTTGACTACAAGGTTTTTTATTTTATAGCCGATTTTAGTTTATGAAATGATCTTTGATTCTATTTATCATTATCTATTTTTTTAAAGTGATTACGAATACGTTGTAGTAGGTTGTGGTGTAATTAAAAAGAAGTGTTTAAAGTACACTTATAGTCTTTGAAACTACAAGATGTATAGTATTGAAAGGTTTGGTGAAAAATATAAAGTACGTTACTCGTTAAGGAATGTTTAAGTGACTTATTTTCAAATATTTAAAATTTGTCTGGATTATTGTTATTGTATAAGCATACTATTATAAAATATTAACAGAAGTACTAACTATTAAAACCAATTTAAATATGAGATGAAAATAAATTTGTGTAAGCAGCTCTTCAATCGCAATTATTAGTGTTCGTAGGTTAACTGACTATTGTGATAATGAGTATTTCTAATTTTAAATTAAAACCTATAAAATGTTTATGATAAAATTATACCCAAAATAATAAGCATGATTTTACTACCTAAAATTTATCTAACAAAACAAAATTAATTATATGATGTTAAAATTAAAATTTGCGATTATCGCACTGTTAATGATTAGCACCCACAGCTTAATGGCACAGTCTAAAACCATACAGGGTTTAGTGACTGATACCGCCGGATTACCATTACCCGGTGCAAGCGTAGTTGTTGTAGGTACTTCAAACAGTACATCTACGGATATTGATGGAAATTATACTCTGATGGGAGTTAATGCTACCGACAAAATTACTTACTCTTTTATTGGTAGCGCTTCGCAAACGATATCGGTGGGAGGGCAAACCACGATTAATGTTAAACTTACAGAATCTGCCAAAGATTTAGATGCCGTAGTTATCGTAGCATATGGCTCGCAAAAGAGAACTAAAGTTACAGGAGCTGTTTCTGTAGTAAACGCAAAAGATATTGCAGCAGTACCTATTACCAATGCAGAATCAGCCCTACAGGGCAGGGCACCAGGTGTAACTGTGGTTAATGGTGCGCCGGGTAGCAGCCCGACCGTTAAGATAAGGGGTTTAAGTACTATGAATAACAGTGCACCGTTATATGTAGTAGATGGTGTGTTAACAGGTAATTTGTCGGGTTTAAGCCCTAACGATATAGAGAGTATATCGGTACTTAAGGATGCATCAACTACAGCATTATACGGATCTAAAGCTTTTAACGGTGTAATTGTAGTTACCACTAAAAAAGGTAAAAATGGCCCGGGCCAGTTAACCTTTAATACTTACTTAGGTTCGCAAAGAGTTACTAAACGGTATGATGTGTTAAATACACAACAATATATCCAGTATGCCCGTGAAGCATTCGGAAGTGATGTCTCGGGAAGGGCTGCAGAATTTGGTAATAGAAATACCAATTGGCAGGACCAGATTTTCAGGACCGGCTTAATGAAGGATTATAACTTAGCATACTCAGGCGGTACCGAAACTTCTACAAACCGTTATTCTGCAGAGTACCTAAAACAGGAAGGTGCACTTATTCAGACAGAATTTGAACGCTACTCTTTCAGGTCTTCTAATACGCAGGATTTTGGCAAACTAAGGGTGGGCAGCACTATCGGTTTGTCATTTAATAAAACAGCCCCCGAACGCGCTGCAGGTGGTCGTACCCTGTTAGAGCACGCCATTAAAAGTGCACCGTATTTGCCTATATACAACAGCAATAAAATAAGCGGGTATGAAGGGCCGATCCAGGCAGATAGTAATGATGCTGAAAACCCTTTGCGTGTTGCAAATTCAGGGTATCAGAGAATTAACACTTTATCTGTAATAGGAAATATCTTTGCCGAACTTGAAATTGTAAAAGGACTAAAGTTTAGGTCGCAGGTATCCTTAGATTATTATAAAACTAAAGACCATACCTTCGTGCCAAGCTATAATACTGGTGTACACGTACAGGGATTTTCAACAACAGCCGAAACCAATTCGGAGGGTCAGACCATTGTATATGATAATAGCTTAAATTATAAAACTACTATTGCCGAAAAGCATAATATCGAGGTAGTAGGGGTAGTAACAAAAATTGATTCCAAAAATCACGCAGTAATAGCGGGAAGCCGCTACGCAATTTCAGACCAAATAGACCAATTGATCAACAATCAGCCAAACCTTAGCTCTAATAATTTTGAAGAATCAAATCTTGGCTACATTGCCCGTATCAACTATGATTATGATGAGAGATATCTTTTTGCGGTTTCGGGGCGTAGAGATGCTTCATCACGTTTTGGGGCTAACAACCGTTGGGGTAATTTCTACTCGCTTGCTGCCGGCTGGAACATTGCCAAAGAAAGCTTTATGGAAAACTCTGTTTTTAGCACTTTAAAACTAAGGGCAAGTACCGGGACCACAGGAAATGACAGGATAGATAATTACCAGTATAGTGGTACGTTAAATATAGATTACAATTATCCAATAGTAGCGCCAGACGGCTCAATTAATGCCCCGGGCGTTTCGTTAGGCAGAGCTGCCAACCCTAATTTAAAATGGGAAGCAAAAAAGGACACCAACTTTGGTCTGGACGTAGGTTTATTTGATGAAAAATTTACCGCAGCAGTAGAGATTTTTAATAGTAAGGCCACCGATGTCCTTTACAATGTTCCTTTACCGCCCTCTGTTGGGTCTGCTGGTGGAGGAACCCAACTTCAAAACATTGGAATTATTGAAAACAAGGGATTTGAAATAACATTAGGCTACAACGATAATGAAGGCGATTTTACATGGTCTGCTACCGCAAACATTGGCAGAAGTAAAAACAAAGTACTAAGGTTAGCTCCTGGAGTACCCAATTTTTTAGGTGGCAATAGCGGAAGAGCAGGTTTAGATGCCTACTCAAGGCTTGAAGTTAACCAGCCATTGTTTTACATTTATGGTTACGAAACTAACGGAATTTACCAAAACCAGGCAGAAGTAGAAGCTGATTTAGGCACTGTGCAAACTGCGGTACAACCGGGTGATATCAGATTTGTAGACCGTAACGGTGATGGTGTAATAGGTGTGGAAGACAAAACAAAAATCGGTAACCAGTATCCTGATTTTAATTACGGAATTAACCTTAATGCGGCATATAAAAAATTCGATTTTAATTGCTTTATATCAGGAGTTCAGGGTGGTGATGTTTTCAACGCCAACAAATTTGACCTTGAAGGAATGAATCGTTTATTTAATGTAGGCACCGCGGTTTTAGACAGGGCAATTGTAGTAAACGGCGTGGTTACTAATCCATCAGCAACTTTACCCCGCGCATTTGGTACTAACGGAAATGCTGCTAATGCAAGCTCGCGATATGTTGAAGATGGCTCTTATGCACGTTTAAAAAACGTAACTATAGGCTACACATTTTCGGGAGACATGTTTAAAAGATATTTTTCCAGTATACGGTTTTATGTAAGCGGGCAAAACCTTGTTACTATTACTGACTACTCCGGTTTAGACCCTGAAATTGCCCCCATTGATGGTAATGCAAACACAGCAGGGATTGATATAGGAAGATATCCACAGCCAAAATCATTAATTTTTGGACTTAATGTTACATTTTAATAAATTATAAGATGAAGAAAATAATATATATAATTGCAGTAGTATCAGGGATTTTAGTGATAGACTCCTGTAACTCTTCCGATTTGGAATTAACGAATCCGAATACCTTATCGCCTGATACGTTCTTTACAACCGCAAATCAGGTAGAATCTTCGGTAAACGCTACCTATGCACTTTTGCAGACAAGGGGGCTTTATTCAAGAAATATTTTCTTTGCACTCGACCTTATGGGCCAGGATGCTAAGGGAAATCCACAGTTAGAAGGCAACAAAGTGCCTTTTCAAAATTTTTCCTTCAATTCGAGCAGTGATATCATCCAGTACTATTGGGAATCATGTTTTATAGGAATATCAAGGGCTAATTTTGTTTTGGATAATGCGGAAAGAATAAATGCGCTGCCGGAATCAACACTATCACAGGTAAGGAAAAATAAATATTTAGGTGAAGCCCATTTTATGAGGGCTTATTATTACTTCCTGTTGGTAAAACGTTTTGGTGATTTACCAATATATCGTACAGGAACTATAGTAGGCGCCGCAAGAAGCCCTAAAGCAGAGGTGTATGCCCTTATTGAAGAGGATCTAAAATTTGCTACTGAAAATCTTTTATCTAAAAGTGTAGAACAACCAGAAAGAGCGACTATAGAAGCTGCTTATGCCCATTTAGGTAAAGTGCTGTTGTACCAGCAAAAATATGATGAGGCTTTAGCTGCGCTTAACCAGGTTACAGGCTATAGCTTAGAGGCGCCGGGTAATTTTTACAACAACTTTATGGAAGAAACTGAGCATGGTGTAGAATCAATTTTTGAAGTTGAATTTAATGCTAGTGCAGGAACAGGTAACCAATGGGATGCAAGTGGTGACAGCCAGGGTACCGGTTTTGCCGAGTCTACCCTTAGAGGTCAGGAGTATGGAAACCTTAGTTGGTTTAACGTATACCCTTCAGACGATCTTCTTGATGAGTATGAGACAGGCGATACCCGTTTTGGCGATACATTTTATGTACCGGGTTCTACTTATCTACCGGGTGGCACCGCAACAATGACTGCTGCTAATTTTACCACAGCGGCAGGCATAAGGAGAGGCGGATGGAAAAAATACCAAAATTATTATAACAGGCTTGATGAAGCTACACAGTCAAGTATCAACTTCAGGGTTATGCGCTATGCGGATGTGTTGCTTATGAAAGCAGAATGCGAAAACAAAAGGGCGGGCGGTTCTCAGGCAGCTGCAATCGAATATATTACACAAGTTAGGACTAGGGCGGGCTTAACAACTAACATTCCTCCAATAGCATCAGAAGTTTTTGATGCAATTGTTCACGAGCGTAAAGTAGAATTTGCAGGTGAGCAACTTCGTTTTGACGATATTATGAGATGGGGTAACGCCGCAACAGAGTTAAGAGGTACCGGTTTCCAGGCAAATAAAAGTGAATTATGGCCAATACCAGACAGGGAAACTTCTTCAAATCCTAATATTACACCAGGTAATAATAACCCCGGTTATTAAAATATTGTTAGTTAGAGTTAGTTAGAGTGATTCAGGCTATTAGGGTTAGCCTGAAATTTGGTTAGGGTTATTTTTGTAGTTAAACAGCGCATGAAAATGCGCTGTTTATTACTATTTACCTTAGTGGTAAAAAACACACCTCACATCCCCGTTTTTAATTTGATTATTTTATAATAATCTGCAGAGTAAATTTCCTACATACATAATTACGCACAGCTATTAAAAGTAATTTTAAAAATGAATAAAATTGCATCACTTTTTTTAATCGCAGCATTGTTTTACAATGTACTGGGATTTTATATGATGGTTGCCGAACAGCAGCAGCAGGTGTGGGTGAATGCAAATGAAAAAACATTCGATTTAAATTTTGAAGTAATAAACGTTAATATTAATCCGTATGCATATATTGCAGACTCGGGTTTTGAAAACGCAAACGAGGATATTGTAATAAAAAACAAAACCTATCATGTTTTTAAGAGCAGGATTCAAAATAATGTCTTAAAATTATATTGCCTAAGGCAACCTAATAAAAACGTAATTAGTAACGACTTAAAAAAAATTGTCGATTGCCAGTTATACGATACAAATTCAAATAAAGAAAATTCAGGGAAAAAGCTAATAAAATCTTTTAGTAAAGATTTTATTTCTCAAACTCCCTTTACTATATCAAGTCCCTCTATACTGATACTTCAGGTTACCGTACATACATACGGCCCCAAAAGCACCTCACTTTCCGGATATCTTACAATTAATTATACTCCCCCAAATATGGTATAGTTTAATCTATATTCTATTTATACAGGAATGGTTTGCTAAATTATAATGTGCCGGCAGGCATTAATATTTTTAGTATAAGAATATATGTACTGTTTAAATAGACTATAAATATTATTTCTTAATTGAAAAAACTATTTGTAACCATATAAAAACAGGAATGATAAAGAACTATACATTTTTATTTAAGGTGTTGATAATTTGTGTTTTAACCACAACCTTAAATGCTCAGATTAAAACAGCTAACACCAAAATCTCAGAGCCCAAAGGGGTAGATAATATAGCCTACAAATGGGGTAATATGGCGGTTACTGCCACAGCTAACGATACTGACAGATTCAGGCCAAGGCCTACGGTAACATCCCGTATGTTAGGGTTAACTTTTGTAGCAATTTTTGATGCCTGGAGCCGCTACGATGAAAAAGCCATCCCTGTATATTTAAAAAATATTAAAAGAAGGCCCGGTAAGGAACACACTTTAAAAAACAAAGAAATTGCTGTAAGCTATGCAGCCTATGGTGCCCTTTGCGAATATTTTTACAGCGATAAAGAGTTGTTTTCCTCTTATATGAAAGAGTTAGGCCTTGATCCCACAAACAAATCATTAGACCCCAAGACTCCCGAAGGAATTGGCAATTTAGCAGCTAAAGATGTTATCGCAGCAAGAAGAAACGATGGCTCTAACCAGTATGCAGAAGAAGAAGGTTCTAACGGGGTTTTGTATTTTGATTATACCAAATACAAACCCATGAACCCGGTTGATAAAATGAATGACATTAACCACTGGCAGCCAAAAAATTTCTCTGATGGCAAGGGTGGAAAATTTTGCCCTCCGTGTTTAACTCCTTTTTGGGGTAAAGTTAAGCCTGTCGGGCTAAAATCGGGCGACCAGTTTAGGGCAATACCCCCACCTGTGGTAGGCTCTGAACAACTTAAAAAAGAAGTTGATGAGGTAATAGCATTACAGGTAAATTTAACAGATGAAGATAAGGCACTTGTTGAGTTTATGAGAGATGGGCCAAAATCTGTTCAGCAGGCGGGGCACTGGTTAAAATTTGCCCAGGATGTTTCCAGGAGAGACAACCATAGCCTGGATGAGGATGTAAAAATGTATTTTTTAAATCAAATAACGGCCATGGATTGTTTTATTGCCTGTTGGGATACAAAAATGTTTTACGATTCGGCAAGGCCTTATGCATTAGTGCACTACTATTATGGCGATAAGCCTATAAATGCCTGGGGAGGTCCGGGCAAAGGAACAATTACAATGCAGGGACAGGAATGGACACCCTATTCTCCGGATACCTTTGTATGCCCGCCTTTTCCAAGTTATGTTTCGGGCCATAGCACTATAAGCGGCGGCTGTGCCGAGGCTTTACGATTGTGGACAGGCAGTGATGAGTTTGGTGCATCGTCTCAACTTGTGGCAGGTGCTATGACAGAGCCTAATAATTTAGGAAAAACAGTTGTACTAAAATTCCCCACATTTACCGAAACCGCTAATATGGCCGGCATTTCCCGGGTAATGGGTGGATACCATATTCAGGCTGATAATATTGAGGGTTTAAAATTAGGAAGAAATGTGGCACATGCCGAGTGGGAGTTTTATAATGAACATATTGGAAACAAAACTACTCACTAACAATGCGTAATGTATATATAATTGCAGCGCAAAATGCGAACCGGTTTAATCTAATCACATTTATCATGAAATCTAAATTATTACTGCTATTTATTGTTATTTATTTTATGCAGTCATGTAATGATCCTAACGATAAAATGGTAAGGATTTTAGATGCCCGGAAAGTGATGTACAATATAAAGGACAACTCATTTGCTACAGAAGCAGAAGTCGCTTATTACGACTCCATAGTTAAAAACTCCGATGAAGGATTTTTTAAATTAACCAATGAAATTAATAAAGGAAATGCTTTATTAAAAGCGGGAAGAGAAGCAGAGGCGGTAGCAATTATAGAAAGTGCCATCGTTAAAATGAAGAGTTTAGATGGCAGAGACAATCCCCAAAATTTAAAATCGCTGGCAATAGCTTACATGAGGCTGGGCGAAAAGCAAAATTGCGTTAACTATCATAACCCTGAGTCGTGTATTATGCCCATCCAAAAAAAGGGTATCCATGCTATACAGCAAGGCTCGCAAAAAGCAATTGAAATTTACACAAAATTGCTTAGCATTAATCCAAAGGATTATGAATCGCTTTGGCTGCTTAATATTGCTTACATGACTTTAGGTGCTTATCCTGCAGAGGTGCCAGTACAATGGTTGATACCTGATTTAGATAAAGACATTTCCGGGTACAGTATAAAACCTTTTATAGATGTTGCTGCAAACTTAGGCATACAAAGCAGAAACATGTCGGGAGGAGTAATCATTGACGATTTTAATAATGACAACTACCTTGATATTGTAACGTCTGAATGGAGCCTGAACGGAACGATGCACTATTATGAAAACAATAAAAAGGGAGGCTATACAGACAATTCTGAAATTTCTGAATTAGGTCGTTTTAAAGGCGGGCTTAATATGATACAGGCTGACTATGACAATGATGGTAATACAGATATATTTGTATTGAGGGGAGCATGGATGCACAAGTATGGCAGGCAACCCAACTCGTTATTGCGTAATAATGGCGATGGCACTTTTACTGACGTTACCATTAAAAGCGGGCTGTATTCTGAGTTTCCAACCCAAGCGGGTACCTGGAATGATTTTAATAATGACGGATATTTAGATTTATTTATAGGTAATGAGTCATCGGCTAACGAATCATACCCTTGTGAATTATATATAAATAATCAGGATGGAACATTTACAAATGTTGCAAAAGCTGCAAAATGCGATGTTTTAAGCTACGTTAAAGGAGTAACATCTGCTGATTATGATAATGATGGCAATATTGATTTGTTTCTGTCCGGAATGAATAAAAAGAAAACACTATTAAAAAATACAGGTTTAAAAAAGGGTATTCCACAATTTGAAGATGTTACTAATGCTGCGGGACTAGGAGAAATTAATGAACTGACCTTTCCTACCTGGTTTTGGGATTATGATAATGATGGCTGGCAGGACATTTTTGTTTGCGGCTACCAGTTTGAAGGCTCTATTGCCGGTACTACTGCTATGCAATATTTAGGCATTACAAATAATAGCAGTAAAATGTATTTGTACCATAATAACCATGATGGAACTTTCTCTGATACGTCTTTAACAGCGGGGCTAAACACGAGCGTATTTGCAATGGGGGCAAATTTTGGCGATATAGATAACGATGGTTTTTTAGATATGTACCTTGGTACTGGTAATCCCGATTACAGATCCTTATCACCAAATAAGTTATTCAGGAATATGGGTAATGGAAAATTTGCCGATGTTACTGTATCCGGGCGTGTGGGCAATTTGCAAAAAGGCCACGGAGTAGCTATTAATGATATGGATAATGACGGCGATGCCGACATTTTTATAGAAATGGGAGGTGCATACGTGGGCGATTCTTTCAGTAACTCATTATACCTAAACCCTGGGCAAAACGATAACCACTGGATAAAATTACAGTTAGAAGGCACCGAGAGCAATCGTTCTGCCATTGGTACAAAAGTAAAAATCAGTTTTAAAGAAAATGGAGTTTCGCGGTCTGTCTACAGGGTAGTAAATTCTGGCGGGAGTTTTGGAGCATCGGCTTTACGAATGGAAATTGGCACAGGCCAGGCGGCTATCATTGAACAAATTGAAATTACATGGCCTAAAAACCAAAAAAAGCAGGTGTTTAAAAACGTGCAGGCAAACCAGTGCATTAAAATCAAAGAAGGGGAGAAAGACTTTTCGAAAGTAACTATTAAGAGAACAGTTTTTTCTACTGCTCCTGCAAAATCGGCTATCTGCATTTAAAAATCGAGCCTTAACCCATAGAAATTTAATGTCTGATACATTAAGGATCGCATTAAATGTAAGGATATAAAAATTAACAACTATATGAAAATCATTAAAATAATAACAATATTTATTAGTCTTTCAGGATTAATTTTGCTGGTTAACTGTTCGAAAAAAGAATCGGATGAAAAGATATTTGCCACTTTAGAACATGCTGACACCGGTATAGATTTTAGCAATAATCTTACCGAAAATGATTCCCTTAATTATTTTACCTACAGCTATATTTATATGGGTGGAGGAGTTGCTACGGGAGACATTAATAATGATGGCCTCATTGATGTTTTTTTTACTGGTAACCAGGTATCTAACAAACTGTACCTTAATAAAGGAAATTTAAAGTTTGAAGATATTACTAAAAAAGCAGGCGTTAACGGCGATTCCCGCTGGTACACAGGCGTTACCATGGCCGATGTAAACGGCGATGGATTTCTTGATATTTATTGTAGTGTAGGAGGTAAGTTTGGTCCGAAAGACAATGAATTGTACATTAATAACGGAAACGGGACTTTTACTGAAAAAGCAAAAGAATATGGTATTAATGATTTAGGCAATAGCATACAGGGAACTTTTTTTGACTATGATAAAGATGGCGATCTGGATCTATTTGTTGCTAACTATCCGCCTACAAAATTTAATTCGATAACCAGTGATTATGTACAATTGATGCAGCATGTTGCAGACAATGAATCAGGGCATTTATACCGAAATGATGGCGGGCATTTTGCCAATGTTACTCAGGAAGCAGGTTTAAAAGCTTATGGTTTGTCATTAAGTGCTACAACAGCAGATATAAACAATGATACCTGGCCGGACTTATACGTTTCCAACGACTTTAACGCGCCCGATTTTATGTACATTAATAACCATGACGGTACGTTTAAAGAAGTGGTTAAAGAGGCTACTGCCCACAATTCTTTCTATGGTATGGGTGTAGATATTTCTGACTTTAACAATGATGGAAATTTGGATATTTTTCAGGTAGATATGGATGCCAAAGATAACCGCCGTAAAAAAGCGAATATGTCGAGCATGAACCCACAGCTTTATTGGGATATTGTAGATGCCGGTTTTAACTACCAGTACATGCACAATTGTATGCAGCTAAACACCGGGGTTTATCAGGATGGAATTCCGCATTTTAGCAATATATCACGTATCACGGGCACATCATCTACAGACTGGAGCTGGGGGCCATTATTTGCTGATTTTGATAATGATGGCAATAAAGACCTTTTTATAACTAACGGCACCCGAAAAGAAATTAATAACAATGATTTTTTTCATAGTCTTGGAAATTTACAGCCAAAGGAGCTACTTAAAAAGTCGAAGGAAATCCCTTCAGAGAAAATTGATAACTTCATGTTTCAAAATAAAGGCAACCTAAATTTTGAACAGGTAAATAAAAAATGGGGCATTGAGTATAAAGGATTTTCTAATGGTGTTGCCTATGCCGATTTAGATAATGATGGCGATTTAGACCTCGTTACAAATAATATAGATGATTATGCCTCTGTTTTTAAAAACACCGGCTCAAAAGTAAACAATTACCTCAAAGTAAAATTTAAGGGCAGCTCTAAAAATACATTTGGCCTTGGTAACCGTGTCTATATAAAAACGAAGAACACCTCCCAAATGCAGGAGCTTACCATGACAAGGGGCTACCAGTCATCGGTAGCGCCGGAGCTGCATTTTGGCGTGGCTAAAAACAATACCATCGACGAGGTAAAAGTAGTGTGGACCAACGGTAAAGTGCAAAAATTATTTAATGTAAAAGCCAACCAGACATTAAGTTTTAAAGAGCAGGATGCGAAGGAGGAAGCCGCTGCAAAACCGGTTGTAAAAGCCACAATGTTTACAGCTGAAACTAAACTGTTTCCTGCTTTTAAACATGAGGAAAATAAATATGACGATTTTAAAGACCAGGTATTACTCCCGCACAAAATGTCTTCTTTTGGGCCTGTAATTGCAGTAGGCGATCTAAATAAGGATGGACTGGAAGATTATTTTATCGGAGGATCTGCTGCATATTCAGGGAAAGTGTTTTTGCAGACTAAAGAAGGTTTTGCAGAAAAAAAGATCCCCGCATTAGAAGAAGATAAAGCAAGTGAAGATACCGGAGCATTAATTTTTGATGCCGATAATGATGGCGATAATGACCTTTATGTAGTAAGCGGGGGGTACGAATTTTTACTTAATGACCCTAACTTACAGGACAGGTTATATATTAATAATGGGAAAGGCGATTTTACCAAAGCGCAAAAAGGAGTGCTGCCCACAATGCTAACCAGTGGCTCTAATGTATATCCTATAGATTATGATAAGGACGGGAAACAGGATATTTTAGTATTAGGAAGACAGGTGCCCGGGCAATATCCATCTCCCGCAACTACTTATTTGCTGCATAATGTTAGTACCCCAAGTCAACCGCGATTTGAAGTTTCTAAAAAAACACCTAAAGAGTTTGTTAATTTAGGTATGGCTACAAGCGCTGTAATTACCGATTTTAATAATGATAAATTACAGGATATTATTATAGTAGGTGAGTGGATGCCGATACGTGTTTTTCAAAATACAAAAGCGGGCTTCAAGGAAGTTACAAAAAGCATGGGCCTTACAGATGATACCACCGGCTGGTGGTGGAGCATTGAGCAGGGAGATTTTGATAAGGACGGCGATATGGATTATATTGTGGGCAATAATGGCCTTAACTACAAGTACAAAGCCACGCCAAATGAAACCTTTGATATTTTTGTTAAGGATTTCGACAATGATAAACACAAGGATATTGTGCTGAGCTATTATAACGATGGCAAGCAATATCCTGTGCGTGGCCGTGGCTGCTCATCTCAGCAGATACCAAATATCAAAAAGAAATTTAAAAATTACGAAAGTTTTTCTGAAGCTACCCTTGTAGATGTTTATACAGAAAAGTCTCTTAAGGAAGCCCTGCATTACAAGGTAAAATCGTTTGCCAGTATTTATTTAGAAAATAATAACGGCAAGTTTGTAATTCATGAATTACCTATAGAAGCACAGCTTACCTGTATTAATAAAATTATGGTTAATGACTATGATAAAGATGGTAAACCGGATGTTTTAATAGCCGGTAATATGTATAACTCTGAAGTTGAAACCCCAAGAAATGATGCGGGCCACGGGCTGTTTTTAAAAGGAAATGGTAAAGGTAAGTTTAAGGCAGTATCAGCGGTTGACAGTGGATTTTTTACCCCTGGTGATGTAAAAAACATGGAGAAAATCAGGGTTAAGGATAAAACATACCTTCTTGTTACTAAGAACAATTCGTTTTTACAGGCTGTTAAAATCAATTAAGTGCTGCTTATTTTGCTGCGATGCATTATAAACAGGATTCACTAAACCGCAATTGCCATAACCGGGAATAATTATGTCCCGGTTTAACTTTTGCATATTCATACTAAATAAAAAATGAAACAAAAATACATATACCATTTCTTAGCATTGCTTATTGCCGGAAACCGGCCTGCAACGTTGCTCTTACTGTTAACATCCTTATCTGCATTTGCTCAAAATAACATTATCACGGGGCAGGTTACAGATACTAATAACGAAGCAATAGTAGCTTCAACAATTCAGGTAAACGGTACAAATGAAACTACCACTACAGATGTTAGTGGACAATTTTTGATTACAACCACTGCACAGTTCCCCATTACAATAAAAGTTACAGCGATGGGGTATGTAACTCAAAATATTGTTATAAAATCTAATAAAAACGTCAGGGTTATACTCCAGGATACTTTTAACCAGTTAGAAGAAGTTTTAATTTCAAGCGGTTATTCATCTCAAAAAAAGTCAGAATTTTCAGGTTCTGTTGCTACAGTTTTGGCGGTACAGCTACAAAACCGGCCTACGACCAGTTTCGACCAGTTGTTGGGCGGCCAGGCAACAGGTGTAGATGTGTTACAATCTACAAGTGTATTAAACAACACTCCTGTTATCAGGATACGGGGGTTAAATACCATTACGTCAGGGCTTTTTCCTCTCATAGTGA
>Ga0247806_10000106_pt1 | contig 53208 bp, 46 predicted proteins | sample UWRJL059202B1_FD_179935 | JGI IMG/M metagenome (GOLD analysis project Ga0247806, IMG submission 179935) | Plant litter microbial communities from Arlington Agricultural Research Station in Wisconsin, United States - UWRJ-L059-202B-1 | ecosystem: Environmental > Terrestrial > Plant litter >... | reverse complement strand
GCGCCACTTCGCCGATGGCGGTAACGCTGATCACGAATCCTTTTTGCGAAGTGGTGGTATCGCCGCCCACCAGGTCCACACCATAATGATCACAGGCTGCGTACACGCCGTTGTAAAATTCATCCAGTGCTTCCACGCTGAATTTGTTGCTGATGCCGATGCTCAATACAATCTGCGTTGGCACAGCGTTCATCGCGTAAATATCACTCAGGTTCACCACCACGCTTTTGTAGCCCAAATGTTTGAGCGGTGTATAGCCCAGGTCGAAGTGAATGCCTTCGATCAACAGGTCCGTGGAAACCACGGTTTGCCTGCCGAAATGATCCATCACGGCGCCATCATCGCCCACGCTTAAAATGGTGGATGCGTTTTTTGTTTCGTTGTTGCGGGTAAGGTGGTCGATCAGGCCGAATTCACCGAGTGAAGCTATTTCTGTTCTTTCTTCCATGTTGTTAAACTATTGTGTTACCAGATTTCTTCTGAGCCTGTTTATTCACAAACTCTTTTATAATGTTTCGTTCTTTTTTGCTTGTCCAAAAAAGGACCCCGAAATCGATATACAGCCCGATTTCGGAACAGCTATATTCAGCAGTTGTACTACTGTAGCTTGAGCATCGGAACTTTATTGTACGCTTCCGGCGGCGGCCAACTTTGTTTAGAGTTAATACACACAAATAAATATATAAACCTAAGCCAGCACTTTCCTGTTGTGAATGATGTCCAGCATCTCATTATGTATCTTACCATTGGTCGCCAAAATATGCGGCTGGTAAGGCGAGTAAGGCCGGCCTTCAAAATCGGTTACCTTTCCACCCGCTTCCTCCACGATTAAAAACCCGGCGGCGCTGTCCCAGGCCTGCAATTTGTGTTCGTAAAAACCGTCGAACCTGCCGGCTGCCACCCAGCACAAATCAATGGCTGCACTGCCCAACCTGCGAACGGGAACGCCTTTGCGGATGAAGCGCTCGAAAACCTGCAGCGGACCGTTTTCCGCATCCAGGTAAGTATAAGGAAAACCGGTGACCAGGCAACTGTTGATGGCCGCGGCTTTCTGGCTCACGTGAATTTTTTTATCGTTCAGCGAAGCGCCAAAGCCTTTTTGTGCAAAGAACAATTCTTCGATGAAAGGATTATATACCGCACCCAATACCATCTTGCCGTCTTTTTCCAAACCGATGCTCACGCAGCAAATGGGTATACCGCTGGCGAAGTTGATGGTGCCGTCGATGGGGTCGATGATCCACTTGTATTCACTGTCGCTTTTGAGTTCCCCTGTTTCTTCGCTTAAGATAAAATGATCGGGGTAATCTTTCCTGATGCAGTCGATGATGGCTTTTTCTGCCGCGTGATCGGCTTCCGTAACCCAGTTGTTGATGCCCTCCTTGTTGCTGATCTTAAGGTTGGGGTTGTTGAAAAATCTTTTTAGTTCACGGGCGCCCGCCTCTACAGCATTGAGCAGGGTTGTTTTTAACATGGCGCAAAGATAGGCAGGATTTCAGAATCCGGATTTTAGTTCCGACATTTATCTATAAGCTACAGCTCATGACACAACGTACATACAACCGCAAAGAATTTTTAAAACTGGCCGCGCTGGCACAGGCCGCATTGTACGTGCCGCTGCTGTCGTGCAATGACAACAGTGCCGGGAAAACCGGTAAAGAAGACAAGCCAAAAGATACCGTCGCAACCGGAAAAGAAACGGTGCTTCCCGAAAAAAAAGTAACCTATTATAAAAAAGGGGATAAGGAATATGAATTGTTGCGCAAAGGTTTTAATAAACGGATCGATAAATTTCCGGCGCTGATCGCGCTGTGCAAGGATACGGAAGAAGTGGCCATCGCGGTACGGTATGCCGCAGCCAACAAGCTGCCGGTAGCCATCAAAAGCGGCGGCCATTGCATGGAAGGATTTTCGGTGAACGATGATGGTATGGTGATCAACCTGTCGGAACTGAACAAGATCACCTGGGTTGACAATGAAATTTTTACAACAGGACCGGGCGCCAAACTTTCACAACTATACGATGAACTATTGCCCAAGAAAAGGATCATTCCCGGCGGTTCCTGCTCGGGGGTGGGCATCGGTGGCTTAACGCTCGGCGGTGGCTATGGTTTGCTGGCGCGCAATTTCGGCCTTACCTGCGACAGCCTGCTGGAAGTAACGATGGTGGACGGGAAAGGCAACATTGTAAAAGCATCCGGCAACGACGAATTATTGTGGGCCTGCAGGGGCGGCGGCAACGGAAATTTTGGCGTGGTAACGGAAATGAAATTCACATCGCATCCCGCACCGGCTACGCTGCAGAGTTACCGTTTCAAATCTTATAAAATAGATACGCCCAAAGCGAAGAACATTTTACAACAGTGGTTCGATGCGGCGGCTACCTTACCACCCACCTGCTTTTCTGCCTTCGTGCTCAATGGAAAAACGGTTTATATTTTATTGACAAATACCGCGGCACCCGATGCAGCCGTGGATGATTTTATCAGCAAGATGTCGGCGGCCAATGAAAAAACAACGCAGACAAAAGCGGAACCGCTGGCCAAAGCACTGAAAGTATTTTATGGCCGGCAGGCACCCCTGTATTTTAAAAATGCTTCGGCGGGCTTGTATAAAAGTTTTGCCGATATTGAAAACTGCATCGACGCTGCCATCGACGCTGTACTGGCAACGCCGGGCATGATCTACCAGGTGAATACACTCGGCGGCAAAATCGCCGATAAAAATTTTGAGACCGCTTCTGCATTTCCGCACCGCGCTTATCCTTATTTTTCGGAGTTGCAAACTTATTGGGACAGTCCCAGGCAGGCGCCCAAATTACTCGAAGCATTCCGCCAGGTTGAAGAGATCTTTACTGCCAATGGCATCAGCGCGCAGTACCGCAATTATCCCGATGTGGATTTTAAGAACTGGCAGGCCGCCTATTATGGAACGGGCTATGAAAGGTTGCAGCAACTCAAGGAAAAATATGACCCCGATAATACCATCCGCCACCCGCAAAGCGTGAGCCCGTAAGACTAAGGCAAGGAGTAGTATATTTGAAAAATGTTCAGCAGCATTCATTAGCCCTAAGCAGTAGTTTGGATTTATCAGTCATCATAGTTAATTACAACGTAAAATACTTTCTAGAACAGTGCCTCTGTTCGGTGATGAAGGCGTGCCGTAATATGGAGGCGGAGATCATCGTGGTGGACAATCATTCAACCGATGGCAGCCGCGCATTTTTGGAGCAATCATTTCCCGGCATAAAATTTACCTGGAACGATGCCAATACGGGTTTTGCAAAAGCCAATAACCAGGCCCTCGCGCAAGCACAGGGGAAATACATACTTTTTTTAAACCCCGATACCATCCTTGCCGAAGATTCCATTACTACCTGTTTTGATTTTTTTGAACAAAACAAACAGGCCGGCGCGGTAGGCGTGCGCATGATCGACGGCAGCGGGCAGTTTTTAAAAGAAAGCAAGCGCGCCTTTCCTTCCCCGCTTACTTCTTTTTATAAATTATCAGGATTGGCAAAACTATTTCCCCGGTCGAAAAGTTTTGCGCGTTACCACCTGGGCCATTTAGCTGAAAACGAAAACCACGAAGTGGATGTGCTGGCCGGCGCTTTTATGATGATGCCGAAGGCGGTGCTGGACATTACGGGCAGCTTCGACGAAACCTTTTTCATGTATGGCGAAGATGTGGACCTGAGTTACCGGATACAGGCCGCGGGGTATAAGAATTTTTACCTGGCAGATACAACGATCATCCATTTCAAAGGTGAAAGCACGAAAAAAGGCAGTCTTAATTATGTGCGCTTGTTTTACAAAGCCATGAGCCTGTTTGTAAAAAAACATTACAGCGGCAGCAAGGCAGGCATCTTTCATTTTTTCGTGCAACTGGCCATTGCGGGCCGGGCCGCACTTGCATTACTGGTAAAACTATTGCAACGCACCGGTTTGTTTTTATTGGACGCCGGTATCATCTTATTAAGTTTTATAGCCGTTAAATATTTCTGGAGTAATTACATAAAACAGGAAGTGGATTATTCGCCCAACGTGTTGATTTTTGCCTTTCCTGTTTTCACGCTTATTTTTTTGATCGCGGCTTATTACTCCGGCCTGTACGACAAAGGCTATAAGTCCATGCAGCTTGTAAAATCAACATTCGTGGCTTTGTTACTGCTGTTGAGCGGCTACGCGCTGTTGCCCGAATCGATGCGTTTTTCGAGGGGCATCCTGGTGCTGGGCATCATCATGGCATTCGTATGTATGAGCTGGATGCGCTGGTTGTTTAAAAAAGCCGGCATCCTGGAAAGCGCCGGAGAAAGCGAGTTGCAGCAAACGATCGTGGTAGCGAATGAAACCGATTTTCAAAAAGTAACCGCCCTCATGCGCAGCGCCGGTATGGAAGAACGTGTGCTGGGCCGCGTACACAGAAGCGGTGAATCGCAGGCACTCGGCAGCTGGCAGCAGCTTCCGCAGCTCATTGAAAAATATCCCGTGAAAGAAGTGATCTTTTGTGAAGACGGGCTTAGTTATAAAGAGATCATCAGCATTGTGCAGCAACTGCCGCCGGGACTGCGCAATAAATTTCATGCGTCGGGCAGCAGCAGCATCATTGGCAGCGACAGCAAAGACATGAGCGGCGATTACGTGGCTGTTCATAAAAAATACCCGCTCGATCTCCCCCTCAACAAGCGCAAAAAAAACCTGGTGGATGTATTTGTGGCCCTGCTTTTCCTGGTAAGTTTCCCGGTACACCTGGTGCTGCAGAAAAAGCCCGGCCGCTTTTATAACCGTGTATGGGAAGTGCTGATAAGAAGAAAAACATGGATCGGCTATGCCGCCGCGAATAACGGCCTGCCCAAATTAAAACCAGGTGTGTTAACGAGCACTACCCTGCCCGCTACGCTCAACGGGTTACCTGAAGAAAGCCTGCGTGTATCCGACGAATGGTACGCAAGCACCTACGACTTTACCACCGACCTTAAAAAAATATGGAGGGGTTACCGCTACCTTTCCTGCTGACCGGCGATGAAATCCGCGATCACCTCCCTGTACTTTTCTCCCGCAGGCGCGAAAGATGTAAAGCCGAAATTTTTCATTTGTTCCAGGTAAAAACGCAGGTTGAAATCCTTTTGTTCCACGCTGAAAAAAAACTGCTGCTGCATTAAATGTTCTGCCAGGTATTCCTGTTCGGTTTGACCGGGTGTGGGCACCAGCAAGGCTTTCTTCTGTAATTTCAAAAGATCCATGATGCTCGTGTAGCCGCTCCTGCAAAGGATTGTACCGGATTGCAAAATTACTTTGTTCAACGCATCACCGGGCAAGTGATTGTAAATGTGCACGCAATCGTTGGGACAATAAGGCAAGGCAACTTCGCCGGGCAATCCCCTCACCAGCACCGTTTTTTGATTGACGCTTTTTAATTGTTCGAGCAGGGTGTCTTCAAAGATCGTCCGTTGCGGTTCCGGTCCCGACAACAGGATTGCCAGTTCATATTGCATCGGCAACTCTTTTTTTTCAAACCTTGAAATAAGTCCCAGGTATTCGATCTTTGTTTTTGGTAAACGAACGGGGTGCGACAATTTACCGGCGATGTTGTTTGTACCGGCTTCATCAGGCACCCAGCAAGCGTTGAATTTATTGATGAAATAATAATTGATCCGTTGCGCCAGCCAGTCGTTGAACCCGTGTCCGGTTTGTATGGCAAGCTGGTGCGTGATGAACACGCAGGGGATTTTTTTATTGTAAAAGCCGTAGCGGTTGTCCGATATAACCAGGTCTACCTGGTGTTCGCCGATGGCTTTTTTCAGCCAGGCCCTTTCTTTGCGGATGCGGTGCAGGATGGAGGGCAACTGCTGCAAAATTTTTACCGGCAGCCATTTTTTATGCCTGCTGTACTGCACCCGGTAACCCCGCAAAGCCAAAAAATGAAGACCGGGGAACTCTTCCTGCAGTAAATTTTTTTGAGCACCTTCCGCCGCTACGAATACATGGCAACCCTGCTCCAGCAGTTCCTTAATAATTGGAATACAGCGGGTAGCATGGCCCAGTCCCCAGTCGAGCGGGGAAACCAACACCCGTTTTTTGTGCGTATCTATGTTAAAATTCCCGCCGTTCATCCAAACAGTGCAATATTTATTTGTGAAAATAGTTTAATTTGGTAACCAGAAAGATATATGCAAAAGCTATTTAAAATAACATTGATACTCACGTTGCTGGTAAGTTTGATCGCAACCGGTTGTTCTTCTTCCAAAAAAGGACAATGTGGCTGCCCCAACAAGCAAGGAATGGTGGGCTATTAAACCATTAAGAAAACAAACCCGCTCATGAACAATTCCAACCGGGATTTGCTCGTGTTGTTCAACCAGGAGTTAATGACTCCCCAGGCAATAGAACGTGAAGTAGAACAGCTTCACCTGATGTTGTATGCGGTAGAACGCATCGACAACCTGGTGAGTGCGCATGAAGCCATCGACCTAAATAAATACAAGATCATCCAGCAACCGCACCAACTCAGGAAGCTATTCCGCCAGCGGGAAACAAAGCCTTTTGTTTTTTTGAATTGCAGGAATTAAGGACCTATTTTAATTTTTGAAGCGCCGACTTCAGCATCGACAACATTTCAGCGATCTCTTCTTTTTTACAGGTACCCACGCTCAGGCGATACCAGTCGCTGTCGGGCGAAGCGCCAAAAGCATAAAACGGCACCACGGCCAGTTTTGCTTCGTTCAATATATAAGAAGTTACATCGGCCTGGTTGGCCAGCAGCGAGCCGTCGGCCGTTGTTTTGCCCGCGTAGTTGATTTGTATGGTAAGGTAGATGGCGGCCTCGGGATTGATGGCATCCACGGCAAAACCTTCCTGCTTCAGTTGTTGAAAACCGGCGGCGATCTTTTGCAACCGTTCGCCGATTTCGGCTTTAAAATGCGTAAAGAAAGTATCGATGGCGCTTTCATTCTTCAGGTAATTACCCACGGCGATCTGTTCGGCCATCGGTGCCCAGGCACCCACATGACTGTTGATGGAACGCATTTTCACCAGTACGTCTGCCGGTCCCAATGCCCAGCCCACCCTTACACCCGTAGCGGCAAAGGCTTTGCTGATGCCGTCGATGAAAATGGTATAGGCTTTCATGGCCGGTCGCAGCGATACGGGATCTTCGTGGTGCGTGTCGCCGAAAGTAAGTGTCCAGTAGATCTGGTCGTACATCAGGTACAATTTCTTTTCCCCTTCGCCCCGCCTTTCGTTTTCTTCCAATACCAGGTCGCATATTTTTCCCAGTTCTTCTTTGCCAAAAGTGGTGCCGGTAGGGTTCAGCGGTGAGCAGAGTGATAATAGCGAAGCGCCTTTTACATGCGGCGCCACCTGTGCCGCCGTCAACATAAATTTATTTTCCGGTAAGGCTTCCAGCATCACGTGTTCGCCTTCGGTAAAATGAACGTAGTGGTTGTTGTTCCAGCTGGGTGCGGGATATATTACTTTGTCGCCTTTATCCACGAGGGCGCGGTACAAAGAATAGATGAGCGGGCGGCCACCGGCGGCTACCAGTATTTCGTTGGTGCCATATTGCAGGCCTTGTCTTTTTTGAATGAATTCGCCCACGGCTTCGCGCAGGGCCAGGTTGCCTTCGGCGGCGGGGTAATTGGTGTACCTGTTTTTATAAGCCTCCACAATTTCGTGTTCCAGTTCGGCGGGGATGGGGAAGATGGCAGAATCGAAGTCGCCAATTGTGTAGTTGTAGATCTTTTCACCCTGCTTCATCTTTTCCTTGATCGTGGCGCCAAGCCGTACAATTTCCGATGCTTTCAAGGTTTCGGCCAACCTGCTGAATCTAACATTGCTCATAAAACAGGAAATTAAGGGGCAAAAGTAAAATTATTAGCGGGTACGGCAAAGAATAAAAAAGGGGCGGCAATGCCCGGAACCGTTGGTCGGGAGACCAAACGGCGGAGTGTATTAAGTTGCGGTTCGTGGGGACAGGAACCGGGCGTTCGGCTGCCTCTATCTTCAACTTTCAACCTTTAACCTGCCTCCCTTTAACCTTTTTATACATTCTGTACTTAAAATATTAACAGTAGCCTGTTCGTTAATGAATAATCATTATTTTGAACACTTAAACCACCTAAACCCGGCGAACCCGCCCACATTATGAATAAAACGCTATGGCTGCTCGTTTCCCTGCTTGTATTTTCAGTAGCGGAAACAAGGGCGCAGGTTGTAACCGATGACGATGAATCGCTGGCCTACCAACTCAAGAAAAAATACCCCGACGAAAGAACGGCCTGCATCAGCAGCATCGAGGAATACGATTTCGACATTGGCAAGGGCGATGCCGGCGTTCCCGTGGTGACGGCCACCATGAACAAAAAAGTACAGTTCATTTCCCTGCGAGAAGCCTCGATGCAGCAGTACGGTGAATTTTACGACAAGTTTTCTTCCATCAACAAATTCCGCCAGTTTTATAAAACAGGGAAGTCCTTTGTGCCCGTGCGCAACAAGCCGCTCGACAAATCCGCTACTTCGGGCGATATTTTTTACGACGACAGCCGCGTGCAGTTCTTCAACATCGTGATGCCGAAGATGGGCATGGGATCGATGGTGGAAGTTGAAAAAAAATACCTTGACATTAAATACCTCACCCGCACTTTGTTCAACAGCGATTATCCCATCAGGGAAAGGGTGATCCGTTTTAAAGTGCCGGCCTGGCTACAGCTCGACCTGCGGGAAATAAATTTCGAAGGTTATAAAGTTGAAAAGTCCACCGACACCGAAGGAAAGAAAACCGTTTACACCTTCAGGATGAAAGACCTGCCGGCGATTCCTTCCGAGCCCAATGCCTTGTCGCCCCTGTACACCGTTCCGCATATAATGGTATTACTTAAATCTTTTGAAGCGGATGGCAAACAGCAACAGGGTTTTCAAAGTGCTGCCGACCTGTACAACTGGTATAATTACCTGTATAAAAAAGCCAACAATCAACCCGCCGCTTTCAAAGCCAAAACAGAAGAACTGGTGCGCGGCAAAAGCAATGACCTCGACAAAGTGAAAGCGATCTTTTACTGGGTGCAGGACAATATCCGCTACATCGCTTTTGAAGATGGATACGCCGGCTTCATACCCGAAACTGCGCAGGATGTGTACCGCAATAAATACGGCGACTGCAAGGGAATGGCCAACCTCACCACGCAGATGCTGAAACAGGCGGGGCTGGATGCGCACATGACCTGGATCGGCACCAAACATTTGCCGTACAATTACAGCATTCCATCGCTGGCCGTGGACAATCATTGCATCTCCACCGTATTCGTGGGCGGCAAAAATTACTTCCTCGATGCCACGGAAAAATATGTGCCGCTGGGCGAATACGCTTACCGCATACAGGGCAAGGAAGCCATGGTGGGCAAGGGCGACCAGCACCAGGTGATTAAAGTGCCGGTGGCGGATAAGGCCAACAACAAAATACTGACGCAGGCAAGTTTTGTACTGAACGATAATATACTGAAAGGCCATTTGAAAGTAACGTTCACCGGCGAAGAGCGTACGCATTTTCACCAGTATTACCAGGACCTGCCAACGGATCGCAAGAAAGAGATCCTGCAACGCATTTTAGAATTTGGCAACAGCAATATAAGCGCGACGAATATCAAAACCTCCGACCTGGGCAACCGCGAAATACCCGTGGTGATCGAAGGCGACATCGACCTCAGCAATAACGTGATCCGCGATGAAAAGGAAATATATGCGGGCATCGACTTTTTCCCGAGGAAACTGAACGATTACCTGCCCGACAACAAAAGGGTAAGTCCTTACGAATTCAACAGCATTTATACCGCCGAAGATGAAATAGAACTGAATATCCCGGGTTATAAAGTAAAAGATATTCCCGCATCCATCAACCAGCAATCGGCCGACTATGGCTTTGCAGGTTCCTACACGCAGGAAGGCAGTAAGATCATCCTGAAGAAATCGCTCAACATCAACAACGGCACGGTAAAAACAGCTGACTTTCCCAACTGGCGTTCGTTCCTGAAAAAGCTGAAGGATTTCAACAACAACATCATCACGGTTGAAAAAGATGCGACGGCTGTAGTACCCGCTGCAACAACACCTGCTAAAACAACGACCACCACCCCTGTTAAAAAAGCACCTGTAAAAAGGCAACAAAAATAAGCATGAAAAAATTACACATCGCACTGCTTTTTGCCGGCCTTTGTTTTCACGCCGGCAGCTTCGCGCAGATCATCAAAGAAGAACTGGCGAACAGCCTGCAGTCCAACATGGATGCTATCTGGCGTGAATCCGATCCTGATTTTGCGCCCAACAAGATCCCGCAAAAGTGGGAAGGCGCTTCGGGCGTCATCATCGCGCAAAAAACAAAATTCACTTTTGACAAGGCTTCGGCAGATAAGCTGAATGTGTATGAAACCGGTCATCGTAAAATTAAATTACTGGACAAGGATGCGGTGGATCGCTTCAGCGAATTTTATTTCCGCCGCGGCCACGCGAATGATGGTTTTGCCTTGCACATCATAAAACCCGATGGTACCGTGGATACCATTTCTTTATTGAACGCGGTGATGGTGGAAGACAACGACGATGTGCCTTCTTTGTTCAGGCCTTATTTTGAAAAGCAGAGTTCCATTAAAAACAAATCAAAAAGCGAGGATATCTATTTTAAACTGGCGGCTTCCAACCTGGAGCCGGGCGACATCATCGATTATGCCTACACGGTTTTTAACGACAACGACGTGGCCCGGATGAACTCGCTTGAATTTGATCCTGTGTATTATTTATGCTTTCGTAATTACCCGGTGATGGTGCAGAAGTTCGAAATATCGACAGACGAAAAATCTTATGTGAACAGCAAGTCGATGAACGGCGCGCCGGATTTTAAAGAAAGCTCAGCCGGCGGTTATAAAGTATTTACCTGGGAAGACCGCGACCGCGAGAAGGCAGAAGGCACGCGCTGGATCAACCAGTACCGCGTGTTGCCGCTGGTGAAATTCCAGATTATTTATTCGAGGAACAACGATGCGGAAGACCTGTTCATCAGCAACCGCGGCGAACTGAAGCAATCCATCACGCCCGAAGAACTCGCCAAAAAAGTAAACCGTATTTACGAAAAGATGGACATGAGCGCGGGCCGGAAAGTAACGCAGGACAACATCATTGCTGCCTATACCAGCACCTTGCTGAACAACACGGAATACTATTTAAAGAAAGGTGATGCGTACGACCTGGGCGATGAAGATTTTATCAAGCGGGTGTATTACATCATTCGTCACACCAACGGACTGTATGGCAAGCAACTCGGCAGCCAGTATTTTGCGTACGTGATGCTGGAAAAGCTGAAGAAAAAAGGCGTACCGGCCGAACTGGTGGTGACCACCAGCAACGCCGTCACCGAATTAAAAGACGTGATCTTCGGCACCGAACTGGAATGGCTGGTGAAGGCGAAGAACAAATACATTTTTAATTTTTCCATCAACTCCAATCCCTTCGACCTGAAAGATGATTTTTTAGGTAACGCTGCTTACAGCATTGCGCTGGGTAAAAATCCTGCCGCTACACCCATCACCTTGCCGCTTACCGGCGCGGAAGAGAACGGCAGCATTACCACCATCGAGGCATCGGCGGTAGACACCAGCCGCGAAAACATGAAAGTGGTGGCCGTTACTACTTACAAAGGCATTTCAAAAGAAGACAATGGCGGTCCGGCCCTGCAATACACCAACGTGTACGACGTGGATTACCTGAGTTATTACGGCGAAAATGAAATAGACCTGTTGCCGCCGAAAAAGCAGGAAGAGATCATGCGGTACATACAGGCGAAGAAGGATGAGTTTAAGAAACGCAAACCCGTGTACATGAAGCAGCGGCTGGAAAACGATTATGAGAACGTGGTGAGCTACGATAATTTCAACCTCATCACCGATGGCCGCACTTTCAACAAGCAGGAATTGAAATACAGTGAAACTTTTGTGCTGGGCGACCTGGTAAGAAGCGCCGGGAAAAATTACCTGGTGAGCATACCGGCCCTGATGGGCGGCCAGGTGCAACTGAAAGACAAGGACCGCGAACGCAAGTTTGATGTGAACGTACGCTACCCCCGCATCCTTGTTTGGAACATCACCTATACCATTCCCGCGGGCTACACGGTAAAAGGTGTTGCCGATTTGAACCAGCAGGTGGACAATGAAGCCGGTGCCTTTATCACCAAAGCGATGGTAGAAGGCAATACGCTGAAACTAAGCATCAAAAAAGTGTACAAGCAAACCAAAACAGAAAAGCAGCATTACAATAAGATGCTCGAATTCATTGATGCGGCGTATAATTTTAGCCAGCGGAGGATATTGCTGAAGAAGATTTGATTACACGGATTCGGCGGATTACACGGATTGAACGAAATGTCGCTAGCTCCCCCTCGCCTTCAGGAGAGGGGGTTGGGGGTGAGGCAAAATCACAGTTCAGACTTTTTATCAAAGTCCAAAATCACCGAATTAATACAATACCGCAGCCCGGTTGGTGGCGGCCCGTCTTCAAAAACATGGCCGAGGTGGGCCTTGCATTTGCCGCACATAACTTCGGTGCGTTTCATACCGTAGGTATTGTCGGGTGCATAAATGATGCTGCCCTTATTGATCGGTTCAAAAAAACTGGGCCAGCCGCAACTGCTGTCGAACTTTCCATTGCTGTTGAATAAAGGGTTGCCGCAGGCGGCGCAATAATAAGTACCGATCTCGTCGTGTTTATAATATTTACCGGTAAACGCCCTTTCGGTTCCTTTTTCGCGCGCGATATGGTACACGTCTTCGGGCAACACTTTTTTCCAGTCTTCGTTCTCAACTTCCAGCTTTTGATCGCTGGTATGTGAATAGTAGGGGTTGTTCTTTGTATGCTCGTCCATATATTTTAATTTTAAATTATTTGAATTTTTTTTGCCAAACCGCGTTGAAAGGTCGGTTTTATTATTTCAATCTTAACAAAAACCGGGCGATAAAAGTTTTATCACCGTTTAAAATGGTGGGTTTAATCTTTTTCAAGAGAATCTTATAAATGTTAAAGGAAAATTAAAGTTGGTACATTATATTTGCTTACCTCACCAGGACTTAACGAAATATGTTCAATCTCATTTTATTTGGCCCCCCGGGAAGTGGAAAAGGTACACAGAGTGAAAAGCTGATCGCCAAATACGGCCTTAAGCACCTGAGTACCGGCGACCTGCTGCGTTATGAGATAGCAAGAAAAACACCACTCGGACAGGAAGCACAGAATTTTATGGACAAGGGACAACTGGTGCCCGATGAAGTGGTGATCGGCATGATCAGTTCTGCTTTGGAAGCGAACCCTGGCGCAAAAGGATTTTTATTCGACGGTTTTCCCCGCACTTCTGCACAGGCCGAAGCACTGGACCGGTTGCTGGAATTAAAGGAAGCGCCCATATCGGTGATGATCGCCATGGAAGTATCCGAAGAAGAACTGGTAAAGCGGTTGTTGAAGAGAGGCGAAACCAGCGGCCGCAGCGACGACAACAACGAAGCAGTGATCAGGGCGCGGATCGTGGAATACCACAATAAAACGGCCGTGGTAGCCGATTACTACCGCAATTTTGAAAAAGTAGTAATGGTGAAAGGCGAAGGTACGATCGACGAGATCTTTGACCGGCTTTGCGAAGTGATCGATGAAAGAAACGAAGACTAAATAATAGAAAGAAAATATAGAAGGAGCCACACAGCTCCTTTTTTTATTTGGCTAATTTTAAAGCGCATTCAAAATTAATATACCATGGATCAGCAAAAATCGAACTTCATCCGCGAAGGCCAGTTTGACCTGTTAAATAAATTAGACCCCGCCGCCATACCTTCCTGGGGAAAAATGAACGCGCAGCAAATGGTAGAACATGTAACTGCGTTTTTTAAAGTATCCACCGAAAAAATAAAATTCCCGCTCGTTACGCCCGAAGAGCACCTGCCTAAATACAAAGAATTCCTGTTGAGCGACAAGCCCTTCCGGGAAAACACCAAGGCGCCGGCAGATGTGATCCCCGACGATCCGCTACCGTTGCACTATGCCGACCTGCCGACCGCTGTTGAAAAAATGAAAAAGGAAGTGGAACATTTTTATAGCTTATTTGAAAGCAACGAACCCCTTATGACCTTGCATCCCGTATTCGGCAGCCTCAATTTTGAAGAGTGGGTGTTGTTGCATTACAAGCACGTGCAGCATCATTTGCGGCAATTCGGGTTGGTATAACTACAGGTTGAACAAGCACCGCAATTACGCGCCTTCACATCTCCCGCGTTACAATTAACTTTGCGGCTTAATATTGCCTATATGAAATTAGAGAATTACGTTACCGGCCGCTGGATCACCGGCGATGGGGACGGTCAACAATTGTACAATGCGGTAACCGGCGAAGCCATTGCCGCCGCCACCACGCAGGGACTGGATTTTAAAAACATACTCGAATACGGAAGAAAAACAGGCAATCCCGCCCTGCGCAAAATGACCTTTCACCAGCGGGGCAATATGCTGAAAGCCCTGGCCATACACTTGCGCACCAAACTCGATACTTTTTACGCGATCAGTTATAAGACCGGCGCTACCAAAGCTGATAGTTGGGTAGACATTGAAGGCGGCATCGGCAACCTCTTTGCCAACGCTTCGCTGCGCAGGAAATTTCCCGACGAAACTTTTTGCATCGACGGCGAAAGCCACAACTTTGGCAAGAACAATACTTTTATGGGTACGCACATCCTGGTGCCCAAAGAAGGCGTGGCCGTTCACATCAATGCCTTCAACTTTCCCGTGTGGGGTATGTTGGAAAAAATTGCGGTGAACCTGCTGGCCGGGATGCCCGCCATCGTTAAGCCCGCCACCGTTACTTCCTACCTTACCGAAGCCGTGGTAAAAGAGATCATCGCTTCCAGCATTTTACCCGAAGGCGCGCTGCAACTGATCTGCGGCAGCACCGGCGACCTGCTCGATCACCTGGATTCGCAGGACGTGATCAGCTTTACCGGTTCGGCATCAACCGGGCTGATGTTGAAGTCGAACAAAAACCTGCTGGCCAACAACGTACCGTTTACCATGGAAGCGGATAGTCTTAACTGCATCGTGCTGGGCAACGACGTGGAACCCGGCATGCCCGAATGGGACGTGTTTGTAAAAGAAGTGCGCCGCGAAATGACATTAAAAGCAGGCCAGCGCTGTACCGGCATCCGCCGCATTTTTGTACCGGAAAACAGGATGGAAGCCACCTGGCAGGCCATTGCTAACGCCCTCGCACAAACGCCGATTGGCAACCCGCTCAACGAAAAAGTAAGGATGGGCAGCCTCGCCGGCGAAACCCAGCGCCGCGAAGTAAAAGAACAGGTGCAGAAATTACTGGCGACCTCTCAAATTGTATATGGAAGTCTCGACAGCGTGGAACTTATCGACGCGGATAACAACAAAGGCGCTTTCATGAGCCCTGTGTTGTTGAAGAACGACCAGCCTTTCGCTTCCACGGATGTGCACAGCATCGAAGCGTTCGGACCGGTGAGCACCATCATGCCGTATAAAACAACGGATGATGCTATTTTATTAAGTAAGATGGGCAAGGGTTCATTGGTGAGTACAATTGTTACTGCTGATGATCGCATTGCAAAGCAATACGTATTGGGTGCAGCTACGCACCACGGCAGGATACTGGTATTGAACAATGATTGCGCAAAAGAAAATACCGGTCACGGTTCACCACTGCCTTTGCTGGTACATGGCGGTCCCGGCCGGGCCGGTGGCGGCGAAGAAATGGGCGGCCTCCGCGGGGTAAAACATTATTTGCAAAGAACGGCGCTGCAGGGTTCGCCTACCAGCATCACCAACATCACCAATGTGTACCAGCCGCACGCCAAAGGCATCGACCCGGGCAAACACCCGTTCAAAAAATATTTTGAGGAACTGAACATCGGCGACCAGATTCTAACGGAGAAAAGATTGATCACCAGTGAAGACATCGACCGCTTTGCCGACCTCAGCGGCGACCATTTTTATGCGCACATTAAAACAACCGATTTTACCGGCACCATGTTCGAACAACAGGTGGCGCACGGTTATTTTATCATGAGCATTGCGGCCGGGCTTTTTGTAGACAGCTACGAAAAGAACCCGGTGCTGTTGAATTACGGCATCGATGAATTGCGTTTTACCAAACCCGTTTATCCCGGCGCAGAAATACAAATACGGTTTACCTGCAAGGAAAAGCTACCCAACGATAAACGCGTGGCAGAAAAGCCTGAAGACATGAAACGAGGCGACGACATCGACAAAGGCATTGTAAAATGGCTGGTGGAAATGCTGGACGGCACCGAAGAACCGGTAGTAGGCGTTGCCACGATATTAACGATGGTGGAACGTAAAGATCAGTCATAAACGACCGGATAATAAATCAACAAGCCCGCCGGCTAAGTGGATTTTTATTTTGAGCGGGCATATATTATCTTATGCGCTCAATCACCGGCGCATTGAAAACCTGCCTGCTCATACTTTTATGCTGTTGTCCTGTTGCCCTGGTTGCGCAACCCAGGGCCGTACAAATATTTACCGTAACGGAATATGTAAGCATGTTCTTAACGCCGGGAGAACTTTCTGCAGATAAGGATGGAATAATATGGTTTGGCAGCGATGATAAATTGATTTCTTTCGATGGATTCAGGTACACTTCCTACAACCTGCCGGCAAACCTGGTACCCTATAACGATCATGCCCATCTTTTGTATAATTACCAGGACAGGTCCGGTACTTACTGGGCCTTTATAGCCAACAATGGTTTTTATAATTTTAACAGGCAAACACAACAGTTTAGCAAGTTGCCATTTACCCGCGAGCTACAACAAATAATTACCGAAAAGCAACTGACCAGTAACTTTTTATTGGAAGACAGTAAAAACAGGTTGTGGTTTTCGCTTAATGGTTTGGGTATTTTAAGGATCGATCCAAAAACAAAAGTCCAAACTTTTTATCCGGTAAAAGACAGTACAGAAATTGACGGCTTTCGTTCTGCAAGCTGGGTCAACAAGGGTGTTGAAATGGAAGATGGTTCTATTTATTTCGGAACCAACCACGGGTTGCTGCATTTGGATGGAACAGGAAAAATATCCGTTTATAAAGATCTTAATTCCCCCCTGCCCACAATTTTTACATTAACCATCGGGAATATAACTAAAGGCAATGATCCCGGCGAACTCATTATGTGTACCTGGGCATCGGGCATCAAGAAATTTAATACGCGTACCAAAACTTTTAAAACATACCTCACCAACCCTAACGAAGTTTCAGGCTTTACCAACATAATTAACGACCTCTACCGGATAACAGACAGCTCGCTTTTTTTTGTAAAGATCGATAATGTGGGTGATGCCGGGTTTGGTGTGTTTAATGAAAAAAGGAATTCATTTTCATACATAAAAAACCTGGAACCATTTTATACAAAAAAGAATTATTACAATATAGTGCGCAGCGGCAATTTTCTCTGGACATTGAGTCTTAACCAACTGTACCGGTTTTATATACCCGCATTGACCCAACCCAATAACCTTGCACTGCAAACAACCTTGCCCCCGAACAGTGCCATCCCCTTACAATTATACATAAGCAAGGTAATTGTAAACGAAGCGCAAAAAGAAACTAGGGAAAACAGCCTTTCTTTAAAAAACCAGGAAAACAACCTGCGCTTTTTTATTGGTTGCAAAGGCGCAACCATGCAGGATAGTATTTTATTTGCCTACCGGTTAAAAGGTTATGAAACAAAGTGGCATACCAGTTATACAGCCAATCTTCAATATTATAATTTGCAGCAGGGGAAATACACGCTGGAGGTAAGGATAGAGAAAAGCCCGTTTGCCTCTTCAACCGCTATCTTACAAATACGAATAACGATTGAACCCAGGTGGTGGCAAACGGTGTGGGTTAAAACAATTGTTATTTTGCTCGTCCTGCTTATAGCTGTGCTGGTTTACAGGTGGCGTATAAAAACAATCAAAGAAAAAGCCGCGATTAAAAATGCATACGAGAAAAAACTGGCAGAGGTGGAGATGAAAGCTTTACGCGCGCAAATGAACCCGCATTTTATTTTCAACTGCCTCAACTCTATCAACCGCTACATCGTTAAAAGTGATCACGTCACCGCTTCCAGTTACCTCACCCGCTTTTCAAAACTCATCCGGCGCATACTCGACAACTCGGCTTCGGGTATTATAACGCTGCAAACAGAAATGGAAACCCTGGGCCTGTACGTACAAATGGAGGCCATGCGTTTTCACAACCGTTTTAATTACAGCATTGTTGCGGACCAATTGCCTGACCGGCATACGACCCTGGTTCCTTCCATGTTGCTGCAGCCCTATGTTGAAAATGCCATCTGGCACGGCCTGCTGCACAAAACCACCGGCGATTGCAGGCTGGATGTACGGTTTCAAAGAACAACCGACAACCTGTTGTGCATAACCATTGAAGACAATGGTGTAGGAAGGAAAGCCGCAGCAGGAGCCAGGAACAGCGATACGATCAAAAGCCGCCCCCAGGGAATGACCATCACCGGCGACCGGCTGGAACTCATAAAAAGCCTGTACGGCATTACGGCCACCTGCGTGATCACCGATCTTTACAGGGAAGACGGAAGCGCTGCCGGTACCAGGGTGGTTATTTGTTTACCGCTATTGTATAACCATACCATTACATCCAACAAATGATAAAAGCCATATTGATCGACGACGAACCCGACGCACTGGAAATGCTGGAGTGGCAACTGAAACAATATTGCCCGCAGGTGCAGGTGGCCGCTTTGTGCAGCTCGGCAGATGCCGCCATTGCCGCCATACAGCAACAGCAACCGCAACTTATTTTTTTAGACATAGAAATGCCGCATAAAAGCGGATTCGAAGTGTTGCGTAGTTTTCCCGACCCGGACTTCGACATCATTTTTGTAACCGCGTACAACCAGTTTGCCATACCCGCCTTCAGGGCCGCCGCGCTGGATTATTTGTTGAAGCCCGTGGATGCGGAAGACCTTACCGGCGCCATACGTCGCTTCGAAAAAAAGCAGTCACACCCCGGGTTGAAACAGCAACTTGAATTATTGTTGCAGGAATACAAACCAGCCTCCAAAACCTTAACCCGCATTAGCCTGCCCACTGCCGAAGGCTTTGTTTTTGCCGCGCCCGAAGAGATCATAAGAGCCGAAGCATCGGGCAATTATGCCAACCTTTACTTTACAGGACAGAAAAAATTACTGCTTGCAAAAACCCTGAAAGAGGTGGAAGCCTTGTTGCACGAACACGGGTTCATCCGCATCCACCAGTCGCACCTCGTTAATATACAGCAGATCGTAAAATACAGCAAAAGCGATGGCGGCATCGTGTTCCTGCAGGATGGCAGCCGGCTCCCCGTTAGCCGCCAGCGGAAAGAAGCACTGCTGAAGCTGTTCAATAATCAATAAGAACCGCCGGATACTCAATCATCGTTTTATTCCCTGCTTTTGGCAATTAGGTTTATGTCCTAAATAAAATGTATGAGAAAATTATGTTGCCTGCTGATTGTATTCGTTGCCGCATTCGCTAAAGGACAAGGCGTTTTAAGCATCCTTACCCTCTCGCAGGTGCAGGATAAATTTGCCCTGCAATACCCGCAGCGCCTCAACAATAGTTTTGGCAACAAAGCGCTGGATGTGGAAGACGGTGTTTTTTCCGGTAACCGCGGCATACGCCTGCAATTGTACACCGGCCATGGGCCGGTATGGGGCGGCAGCGACGGGTTAAACCAGCTCTGGTACATCATTCCCTCGGGCATGGTGACCGGCAAACAAACCTTCAGGATCATGAATGCGGGGTACATGAACTTTATCACCGCTTCGGGCAGCGACGGTTTTGCAGCGATGGCAACCGGCAGCGAAACCAATGAACAAAAGTGGTTCTTTGCCCAGGATGATTTCAACAGGAATACCAACAACTTTTATCTTTTATCGGCCGGCTTAATGTTGAATTCGCCGCTCGCCAATTACTACGCCTCCACGGCAGACAATGCCCGGGTGGGTTTAAAGCAATTTACCAGCGACAAAGCGCTGTTCAATTTTGGTTTTACAGAAGATGGGATTTCGTCGTCAACGCCTTTTACCAATATTGAAAACGGCAACCTGTTTACGTTATGGCCCAAACACGCCGCTTCCAAAAACCTGGATGTGCGCGCCGGCGGCCATGCGGATGGAACGGCGATACAGATATTTGATGCCATCCCCAACAACGGCAACCAGGTATTCAAACTGGAACGGCATACCGTATTGGGTTTCAACCAGGGATACAGCATCAGCGCTTCCTGGAGCAGCGGTGTTTTCAGGGCTACGATCCAACCCGCTGCCAACGGCACGGCATTGGGCACGCCCATCGTGTTGCAAAATACCGTCATTACGCCCGGCCCCAGCCAGTTGTGGCTTATACTGCCCATACTCCGGGAAAGCGGTTATTATGTCGTTTTCAATTACAACAACGGCGGGCGCTGCCTGGATGTAACCGGCATGGCGACAGCCAATACAACGACTGTGCAGTTGTGGAATTACCAGCACAACAACAATCAAAAATGGCTGATTAAAAAGCTTTAATAAATAAATATGAAACAAATAATTATCCTGCTTGCTGTTATCCTCCTGGGCGCTGGCTGCAGAAAAGATAAAAGCCGTGAAGCAGAAATAAATCCCAACGAGGCCAGGGGAATTACTGCATTTGAAAATTCTTCCTTCTTTATTAAAAACAATAATACCCTTTGGGCAACAGGACTTAATAATTATGGACAATTAGGTGATGGAAGTACGACTGAAAAAATTTCTCCAGCACAGGTATTAACCAATGTGAAAGACGTTTCAGCAGGCTATAACCATACGCTTATTTTAAAAACCGATAACACGCTTTGGGCAACCGGGAATAATACTTACGGGCAATTGTGCGATGGCAGTACCAACAACAGGACCTCCCCAGTACCCGTAATGACCAATGTAAAGCAAATGTCAGCGGGGTTTTCCTACTCCCTTATTTTAAAAGCCGATAACACGCTTTGGGCATGCGGGAATAATCCCTACGGGCAATTGGGTGACGGTACCACCAGCGACAAACTCAACCCTGTACAAATCATGAGCAATGTAAAAACAATGGAAGCAGGCTATAACCAAACCTTTATTATAAAAACCGACAACAGCCTTTGGGGATGCGGGTACAATTTTAACGGGCAGTTGGGAGATGGTACCACCAACAGCAGGACCAGTCCTGTGCCCATAATGGCTGATGTAAAAGAGGTGTTGGCTGGTGCGTTTTTTTCCCTGTTCTTAAAAACAGATAATACCCTTTGGGCTACCGGGTACAATGGATTTGGGCAATTAGGCGATGGTACTATTGTAGAAAAACACGCGCCTGTACAGGTTATGACCAATGTAAAGACCATTGCAATAGGCCGCAGGCATACGCTTATTTTAAAAAACGATAACACACTCTGGACCAGCGGGTATAATAATTATGGGCAATTGGGCGACGGTACCACGGTCGTTAAAACTTCCCCTGTACAGGTTATGACAGGTGTAAAAGGGATAACGGCAGGAGAAAATTTTTCTGTTGTTCAAAAAACAGATAATGGCGTATGGGCAACAGGCATTAATATTTATGGACAATTAGGCGATGGTACCACCATCAATAAATCTTTGTTTGTAAGAATAAATTTATAAACAGCAGCACATAAAACTAAATCATCTCCATAATAAAATAACAAGCAAACAAATGCAGGAATGCAACTAAAATAAAGATACCCTTATCTTTATCAGAAATTTAGTTGAATGGAAGAATATGTAAAAAGCCATATCGAACATGGCATCAATACAATAGAATTTTTTCACCCGCAAAGCAATTCCCTGCCCGCAAAAATACTGGAAGCCCTGGCCCACGAAATTCATTTTGCAGGTACGCATGCTGAAACAAAAGTGATCGTACTGAAAAGCGCCGGCGATAAAAGTTTTTGCGCCGGGGCGAGCTTCGACGAACTGGCTTCGATCAAAACGGAAGCTGCCGGGCTTGCCTTCTTCAGCGGTTTTGCCAACGTGATCAATGCCATGCGCAAATGCCCGAAACTCATCATCGGGCGCATACAAGGCAAATGTGTAGGGGGCGGAGTAGGACTGGCTTCGGCAGTGGATTACGCGATTGCAACAGATAAAGCAGACATCAAACTAAGTGAACTGGCGGTGGGCATCGGGCCATTTGTTGTAGGTCCGGCCGTAGAAAGAAAGATCGGCACGGCCGCCTTCAGCGCACTCTCCATCGATGCTACCATGTGGCGCAACAGCGACTGGGCGCGGCGGAAAGGCCTGTTTGCAGAAATGCACGAAACCGTGGAAGGCATGGATGAATCGATCGGTCGCCTGGCCAATACCCTTTCGCATTCCAATCCCGAAGCCATGGCCGAACTAAAAAAAATCTTCTGGAAAGGAACCGACCACTGGGATGAATTATTAAAAGAACGCGCCGCCATCAGCGGGCGGCTGGTGTTGAGCGACTTCACGAAAAGCGCCATCGCGAAATTCAAAGCGAAATAAAACCTACAGGTCGTCGTAAACATACAACGGATCGATGGCATCATTCGCCTTCATGTCGTACACCGGCTTGATGATGCCGTCCTTTAATCCATATACCCAGCCATGCAACTCTGGCCGCTGTTCATGCTTCCAGGCTTTTTGTATGATGGAGGTTTTGGCCAGGCGCTGCACCTGTTCTATTACATTCAGTTCCGTAAGCCTGTCGGCACGGAGGTTTTCATCGGCAATGGCATCCAGCTCGGCCCGGTTATTGAAATACACATCTTTGATATTGCGGAGCCACATGTTCAGTACCTGTTTGAAATCGTGGTTGCCCATGGCCGCTTTAATGCCGCCGCAACCGTAATGCCCGCATACGATCACGTGTTTTACTTTTAAATGCACCACGGCATATTCCAGTACACTCAGCAGGTTCACATCCGTATGGATCACCATATTGGCAATATTGCGGTGAACGAATATCTCGCCGGGATCGGTACCCGTGATCTGGTTGGCCGGTACCCTGCTGTCGCTGCAGCCGATCCATAAAAATTCGGGTGTTTGAATGCGCAGGAGCCGGTTGAAAAAATTCGGATCGTCTTCAATCCTTTTGGCCGCCCAGGCCCTGTTTTCCTGCAACAACAATTCGTATGGTTTCATAAATGGGGGTTGTTTTTCAAAAATAACATTTATCCGCCATAGAAATAACTCCCCCTACGCAGCCATTAATCATTGTTTAAACACCGGGATTTTAACAGTTTCGGCTTCTGCCGTCCTTTATTTGTTGAACGCCTGCAGTAGGGTACCGCTTATGCGGCATTGCCCATTTGTTAAACAGGTGTGTCCCATTCCTGTAAATTTTACAATAGTTGGGCATGCGGTTTGGTTTCAAAGCGGTAATGTATTAATTTGCGGCTCATTGATGAAGAAAAATAAAAAGATATATACCGTTTTGCAGCAGGCTTCGGCAGTATTTATGATACTGGCGCTGATGTGGCTTACCGTAAGTATTTCTTTTGTTTACAATGCCCAGTTAAAAATTGCCCAGCTCGAAAAGATCGAGAAAGCGGTAACGGATTCCGAAGAAGAAGCACCCAATCCTTTTGGCAGCACCGAGGAAAAAGCGCCCTCCGGCACCTCCCTTTCTGAAGAATATATTCACCACAACTACATCAGCGATTATTTCTTTTACATAGATTCGGAATTCCATACACCCGAAAATGCAGGCACCTATACCGCTTTCCACGGTGAACTGCTCGTTCCCCCGCCAAACCAGGCATAACTACATCTCCCATTTTGCAAAGGCTTATTAAAAGCCTGACTTATTTATTATTAAATAACCCGTGGTTGTTTACAACAACCCATTTAAACTATGTATCTGATGAGGAAACATTCTAAGGAATTTTTACAAAACTTAACGCCCAACCAGGGCTACGATCTGCTGGTAGAAGGCAACGAACGCTTTATCAACAACCTCAACCACGACCAGGATCACCTGGAACTGATCAACCAGACACGCGAAGGGCAGTACCCGTTTGCCGTGATCCTGAGTTGCATGGATTCGCGCACTTCGGTTGAACTGATATTCGACCAGGGCCTGGGCGACCTGTTCAGTATCCGCATTGCGGGCAACATCGTGAACAACGACATCATCGCCAGTATCGAATACGCGGTAAAATACATCGGCTCCAAAGTATTGATGGTATTGGGACACACCGGCTGCGGTGCCATCAAAAGTGCCCAGGCGGGCGTTACCGATGGCCACATCACCAACCTGCTGCAAAGGATACAACCTTCCATCAGCAAAGCTTTGCTGTACGATGAAAAAGAGTACCTGTTTGGCGACAAGGTAGCCTACACCAATGTAGAAAATAGCCTGGAAGAAATTTTAACCGGCAGCACGATCGTAAAAGAGATGTTTGAAAAAGGTGAGATCGGCATCGTAGGCGGCGTGTATAACGTTGACAACGGCAGGGTTGATTTCTTTAAAAACCTTACGCAACAGAAGAAAGAAAATAAATTGGTAGAACACGCATAACCCCAGCAGCTATACGGCTGCCATCCATAAAGAACTACGACATGAAATTCAATACAAAAAATTTAAAGACGGATATTCCATCCGGCCTGGTGGTTTTCCTGGTAGCACTTCCGTTGTGCCTTGGTATTTCACTGGCATCGGGAGCGCCATTTTTCAGTGGCCTTATCTCCGGCATCATCGGCGGTATCGTGATCGGCTCGCTGAGCGGGTCCAAATTAAGTGTGAGCGGACCGGCCGCTGGTTTGGCTGCATTGGTATTGGCGGCCATACACAACATTGGTGCCTTCGACCTTTTTCTCTGCGCTGTACTCATCGCGGGTATCCTGCAGGTACTGATGAGCGTTGCCAAACTGGGCGGTATTGCCAACTATTTTCCTTCCAGTGTTATCAAAGGCATGTTGACGAGTATCGGGATATTGATCATTGCCAAACAGATCCCGCATGCGGTAGGCTACGATAAAAATGAAAAAGGCGTGCTTACTGAAATATTCTCTATTGGTGATGAGGACTGGCACGAATTGCTACAGCCCCTGCAACACATCGACCTGGGCGTACTGATCATTTGCATCGTGTCGATCGTGATCATGCTGATCTGGGAAAAGCCTTTTATCAAGAAAAGGATCAAATTCATTCCCGGCGCGCTCGTAGCAGTGATCGTATCCATTGTAATAAACGAAATTTTTAAAGCCGTCGCCAGCCCGCTCACGGTTACTTCGGAACACCTGGTGCAGATAAAAGTGGCTGCCAGTGCTAATGAATTCTTCAGCTTTTTTACCTTGCCCGATTTCAATGGTTTCCTGAACAGTAAAGTGATCATTACCGGCATCATGATCGCCATCATCGCCAGCCTGGAAACGTTGCTAAGTATAGAAGCAGTGGATAACCTCGACCCCGAAAGAAACGTAACCAATACCAACCGCGAATTGTTTGCACAAGGTATCGGTAATACCGTTTCGGGATTGATCGGCGGGTTGCCAATCACCAGCGTGATCGTACGCAGTAGTGCCAACGTGCATGCGGGTGCCAAATCAAAATTGTCGACCATTTTTCACGGTGCGTTGTTGCTGCTGTCCGTTATCCTTATCCCCAGGTTGCTGAACTTCATACCGCTGTCGGCTTTGGCGGCCATCCTGTTGCTTACGGGTTACAAGCTGTGTAAATTTTCGATCTTTTCGCAGATGTTTAAAAATGGCAAATACCAATATATCCCGTTCTTTGTAACGGTGGCCGTTATCATTGCCATCGACCTGCTGGGTTTATACAAACCGCTCAAGGGCGAAGGTTTGCTGGTAGGGGTAATTGCTGGTTTGATCGCAGCTTTTGGCGCCATCCTGCACGGCAACCTCAAGAACTCTTATTTCTTTCATAAAGACAGGCACGTGGACGGCGATATCATCAAGATACGATTGTCCGAAGAGGTTTCGTTTTTGAACAAAGCGGCCATTCGCCAAACCCTGGATAACATCCCCAATAATGCTACCGTGATCATCGACGCATCCAATACCGATTACATCGACTTCGATGTGCTGGAGCTGATCAAGGAATTCAGGGACATCAAGGCGCCGCTGAAAAATATCGATTGCAAACTGGAAGGCTTCCGGGAAAAATACCAGGTGGAAAATGAAATGAATGTGCAGTCGGTTCATTAAAGAACACCAAACAAAAAAATATCAACATATTTATCCTTCGACAGGAATAGAAGAGAGTAGTTTTGGGTGGCGGTTATAAAGGCCCCGGTTTCTACCGGGGCTACCATTTTTTATATGTTCAGCCCGCCGCAGGCACTGATCACCTGGCCGGTAACATAACTGCTGAGGTTACTCGCTAAAAACAGGCTCACGTTGGCAATGTCTTCCGTGGTAGCAAAGCGGTTGAGTGGAATATCTGCTTTGTACTTTTCGGCGCCTTCGCCTTCTTTTAAATAACTCGTCATATCGGTTTCTACAAATCCCGGTGCAATGGCATTGCAACGGATGTTGCGGCTGCCCAGTTCTTTGGCGATGCTCTTGGTAAAACCGATGATGCCCGCTTTACTGGCCGCGTAACTGCTCTGGCCCGCGTTACCCATTTCGCCGATCACGCTGCTCATGTTGATGATGCTGCCGCTTTTGGCTTTCAGCATGGGGCGCATCACGTGCTTGGTCATGTTGAAAACGCTTTTCAGGTTGATCTGCATTACTTCGTCCCACTGCTCGGGCGTCATGCGCAGCAGTAAATTGTCTTTGGAAATACCGGCATTGTTCACGCAGATATCGATGGCACCGAACTGGGCCAGCGCTTCGTTTACAAATGTTTCGCAGGAGGCAAAATCACCCGCATTGCTCTGCCAGGCTTTGGCTTTTACGCCCATGGCCGTTAACTTTTCTTCGAGGGCTTTTGCTTTGTCGGCACTGCTGTCGCTGATGTACGTGAAAGCAATATTGGCGCCGTGTTCTGCAAATTTTATGGCAATGCCTTCGCCGATACCCCTTGCGGCACCGGTGATGATGGCTGTTTTTCCTTCGAGTAATTTCGTCATAAAAAAAGGTTGTTTGTAAAGGTAAGGCTAATAACGAATGTTCAAAATGATAGCCTTATAAAATCAGATTTGGTTGATGGTGATGTAAAATAAAATGAACTTGTACACGAACTGTATGAAGGCGCCGAGTAAAACAATGGACAGCAGCGCATACAATATGCTATAAGCCCAGTTGAATTTAAAGAACCGCCTGGCTGCTGCCGTAATGAAAGCCAGCAGTACCGTGAGGATGCAGATGCCAAGCACTACTTCCGACTTTTCCGTTACCGCCGGTATGAGATTGAGCGCCCGCGGAATAAAGATCAGCAACGGTAAAATAAGAAAGCCCCACATGATGAGGAAGCAAAGTACTTCGATGGCGAACACGAAATGATCGAAAAAAAGTTTGCGTTTCCAAAAGCCCAGGCCCCAGGAAATAAGCGCCATCGCCGGCACCAGCAGGAACAATAAAAACTTGGAGGTCTTCTCCGACTTATAAGTATAGAGCCTTACCAGTTCTTCTTCGGAAAGCTGTTTTTCCGCCATCAGTTGCGTTACTTTTTTGTAGGCGTAAGCACCGTAGATATCGTGCTGCACATGAAACTGCAGCCGCATGTTCAACCCCTGGAAAGTTGGGAAGATGAGGTACAGCACTACCAGCAGCAGGAAAAACGAAAGCGGCTTGAAATATTTTTTGCGGATGCCGTTGGAAAAATCAAGCGACAGTTGCCCGGGGCGCAGGAAGATGGCTTTGAGGCTGGTAAAAAATTTTCCTTCAAAATGGGTAAGAAAATGAAAGCCTTCTTCCACGAAATGCAATAGGTTCTTATCCTTCTCCGTGTAAACCTTTTCACCGCACTGGTTGCAAAAGTTCCCGGAAAATTGATGGCCGCAGTTTTTACAAATATGGGTTGCTGTCATTCCTGTTTATAAATATAAAGTTCCGGGATTAATTATCGATTGCCCTGCTATGCCTGCCCGGCAAGGTTCAGCGCCAGTATCTCTTCCAGCATGGTGCGCTCGTTGCTGAGGCGTGGCACTTTGTGTTGACCGCCCAGCTTTTCTTTTCCCCTCAACCACGCGGCAAAAGCGCCTTTGGGCAATACCCTTACGATGGGCGGCCTCAAGGCAATGTCCTTATGGCGCTTGGCTTCGTAATCGCTGTTGCTGTTCTTTAAAGCGGTATCCAGTTCGGTGATGAATGCGTCGAGGTCGGCCGGGTCTTTTTCAAACTCTATGAGCCATTCATGTGCGCCGTTGCTGTTGTCGCTGAAGTAAACAGGCGCCGCGGTATAATCGTTCACGATCGAATTTGTTTTTTCCGCCGCCGCACTGATGGCGCGGTCGCTGTTGTCAACGATCACTTCTTCTCCAAAAGCATTCATGTAATGTTTCAGCCGGCCGCTTACTTTTAATTTGTAAGGATCCAAAGAGGTGAACTTCACCGTATCACCGATGAGGTAACGCCATAGGCCGCCGGTGGTGCTGATCACCAACGCATAGTTTTTGCCGATCACCAGGTCTTTCAATCCTACGGTTACCGGTTCTTCCTTGCCATATTCTTCCACGGGCATGAACTCGTAAAAAATACCGTGCTCGGTAAACAGCAGCATGCCATCGTCATCCGGGCTTTGTTGGCCGGCAATGAAACCTTCGCTGGCGTTGTATATTTCGAGGTAGTTGATCTTTTCGCCGATGATGCGGTCGAACTGTTCTTTATAGGGCACGAAGGAAACGCCGCCATTGATGTAAAGCTCCAGATTGGGCCACACTTCCTTGATGTTTTGCTTTCCTTTTATTTCGAGTATGCGTTTCAGTAAGATCAGCGTCCAGGTAGGCACGCCGGCCAGCGAGGTTACATTTTCATCGGCCGTGATCTGCGCCAGTTTTTCAATCTTGTCTTCCCATTCATCCAGCAGTGCCACGCTCAGTTCCGGTGTGCGGATCCATTGCCCCCAGAAGGGTGAGTTTTGCATCAGCACCGCGCTCAGGTCGCCGTACTGGATGTCGTCGTTCAGTTTGCTGATCTGGTGCGAACCGCCTACCACCAATCCTTTACCCGTGAGCAAATCGCTCGAAGGAAAATTATTGTAATAGCTGGTCAGCAGGTCTTTGCTTGCCTGGTAATGATTGTCCTGCAAACTTTCTTCACTGATGGGAATGAACTTGCTTTTATCGGACGTGGTGCCCGACGATTTGGCAAACCAGTTGATGGGCGTGTTCCACAAAATATTTTCTTCGCCCTTCATCATTCTTTCGATGTACGGCTTCAGGTCGTCGTACTCGTGGATGGGTACGTTCTTTTTAAATTCCTTTAAGGTAAAGAGGCGGGAGAAATTGTATTTTTTTCCGAACTCGGTGTATTGGGCGGAAGTAACGAGGTGCTGCAATACTTCGCGCTGAACGAGTTCCGGCTGCTTGGTCCAGTTATCGATACGCCAGAAGCGCATGCGTGCCAGCTTCGATATTGCAGGGGAAAGAAACTTCATTCACCGGCAAAATACACAATACCGCTGAAAGATTAAAAGCAATACCTGCTTTTGTGTATAATGTCGTAAAATTAATGTGCAGCATCGTCTTCCACGTGCCCGGCAGCAATATTTTTGGCTTCTTCGTGCAGGTAATCCTTGCGTTTCAACTCGAAGTTGCGGCCGAGGTACAACCTTCTTACCTGTTCGTCGGACGCCAGTTCTTCGGCGGTACCATGCTTGAATATTTTTCCATCGATGAGCAGGTAGGCGCGGTCGCAAATGGATAAGGTTTCATTTACGTTGTGATCGGTGATGAGGATGCCGATGTTGCGGAATTTGAGTTTGGCCACGATGGATTGAATGTCTTCCACGGCAATGGGATCCACGCCGGCAAAGGGTTCATCGAGCAATACGAACTTCGGGTCCACGGCCAGGGCGCGGGCAATTTCCGTACGGCGCCGTTCGCCACCACTGAGGGTATCGCCGTTGTTCTTGCGCACGTGCTGCAGCCGGAACTCGTCGAGCAGTTCTTCCAGCTTGGTCTTTTGTTGCGCCTTCGTGAGCTTCATCATTTCCAGCACCGCGCTGATATTGTCTTCCACGCTCAGCTTGCGGAATACGCTGGCTTCCTGCGGCAGGTAACCGATACCCATTTTCGCGCGCTTGTACATGGGCAGCTTGGTAATGTTGATGTCGTTGAGATAAACCTCGCCTTTATCAGGCTTCACCAACCCTACCACCTGGTAAAATGAAGTGGTTTTACCGGCGCCGTTCGGACCCAGCAACCCCACGATTTCTCCCTGTTTTACGTTGAAAGAAACATTGTTTACTACGGTGCGGCTGCCGTAGATCTTTACGAGGTCCTTGGTGTGTATGGTTAAACTCACGGGTTGTGTTTGTACAAAAGTAAAGCAAACCGGCAAATACCCTTGTGGGCCGGTATAATTAACAGCAGTTTGTGCTTTAACGCTACTTGATTAAGTTTGCATCCAATTTACGAAGCATGAAAGTAATAGACCATATTAAAGAGGCGAAAGACACACTCATCTCCTTTGAAATTTTACCCCCGCTAAAGGGAAAAGGCATCCAGTCCCTCTACCAGCACCTCGACCCATTGATGGAGTTCAAACCTTCCTTTATCAACGTAACCTACCACCGCAGCGAACACGTTTTCAAAAAAAATGCGGACGGCAGTTTCCAGAAAGTAGTGGTGCGCAAAAGGCCGGGCACGGAAAGTATTTGTGCGGCCATTATGAACAAGTACAGCGTGGATACCGTTCCCCACCTCATTTGCGGCGGTTTCAGCGTCGGCGAAACGGAAGACGCATTGATCAACCTTAATTACCTGGGCATAGACAATGTACTGGTATTGCGCGGCGATGCGGCGAAGAATGAAACAGCTTTTTTACCCGAACCCGGCGGCCATAAATACGCCAGCGACCTGCTGAAACAGGTGATGGACCTGAACGCGGGCGTGTACCTGGAAGAAGATTTGAAAAATACCAGCCAGACGAAATTCTGCATCGGCGTGGCGGGATATCCGGAAAAGCATTTTGAAGCGCCGAACATGGATACCGATCTTCAGTATTTAAAACAAAAGATCGACATGGGCGCGGATTACATCATTACGCAGATGTTCTTCGACAACGAAAAATTTTATGCATTTGTGAAAGCCTGCCGCGACTTAGGCATCACCGTTCCGATCATACCAGGGTTAAAACCGATCTATAATTTGAAGCAGCTGAACATGCTGCCGAAGGTTTTTCACATCGACCTGCCGCAGGCGTTGAGTTCCGAGATCATGAAATGTAAAAAAGATGAGGACGTGGAAAAAGTGGGCACCGAATGGCTGTTGCAACAATCCAAAGAATTAAAAGATTACGGCGTGCCGGTGCTGCATTATTATACGCTGGGCAAGCCGCACATCATTGCCAATGTAGTGAAAGAGATCACTTAAAATAAAGCGCCCCGTATTGAACGGGGCGCTTTACTATTTAAAATAATTTTTACTGGATTACTTCCTGCCTAAAGGAATACCTACGGAGAAACTCAGCGTGCGGTATTTGTTCTTTTCGTCTTCAGAATTGTCCTGTTGTTTGGAATTGATCTTCACCAGTCCCAGGCCATAGTTCACTTTAAAAATAACCGGGCCGATGTCGATACCACCACCGAAGTTGGCACCGGCGTCAAAACGTTTCAGCCTGTCGTAAGCGGCATCTTCCTGTTGTGATGTTGTTGGATCGTCATCGTTGAACTTGATGTCGGTCGATGTGTTGGTGGTGTTACCAAAGATCCTGGTTTCGCTTTTTGATTTACCACCCACGCCGATCGCTACATAAGGTCCTGCATGAAAGAATACGTTGGATTTACCGGTAGATGACAATGGCAATTTAACCACTGCATTCACTGGCAATTCAATGTAATACGGTGTGAATTTGGTTTTCACATAGTTGTCGTTGGTGTTGTTGGTGAAATAAGTTTCGGATTTTGATCCGCGGCCCGTGAAGAGCAAACCTGTTTCGAGATCAAACATTTTCGACAAGCCGAACCTTACCATGGCACCGGCATTAAAGGTTGGGTTCATGTTGTTGTCCTCTGTTTGTCCATCTTCGCTCTTCGAGATGTTGGCGAGGTTCAAACCACCCTGTACGTACACGAACTGGGCGTTGGCTGTTGTGATTCCGGCGGTAGCTACCACCAACAAAATAAGTAGTTTTTTCATGTTGTTTTTTTTTAATTTAATTCTCCTGTAATTCAAATAGCCAAAGGCTTTTGGTTCTGCCACCCCCATAAACAAAAAGCCTGCCAACACAAATTTGCGGGCAGGCTTTTCTACAGTTGAACAGGTTATCGCAACAGCGAATTGAATACGGCTTCGTTTATTTTAACGGGGTATTTCTTTTTCAGCGTTTCCACCCATTTATCTTCCAAAACGGTTTGATAATCATTGATCACCAGCCCGCGCGCTTCTTCAAAACTACGCTGCATACCGGCATTGTACAGTTTGATCACTTTAACAAAACTGGCCGCGCCATCCACCACGTTTACTTCAGGCTCGGAAATAAGCCCGGCAACGATCTTCGAGGGATCACTCACCGGCACCTGCGCCATTTCATACCTGCCCGAATCGGCCTGTAAAGTAGCCCCTGAAGTTTCTGCAATTTTGCGCCAGTCCCTGCCCGCCTGCAGGTCCGCCCTTGCCTGTACCGCCGCTGCCTTGTTGCTGCAGGTGAAAATGATCACATCGGCGCTGGCAGGCCACAGGTAGCTGGCCTTGTTTTTAGCGTAATGCGCCTGTAAGCCAGCGTTGTCGGCCGCTGCACCGCCCCACACCGTGCGTTCCATTACTTCAAATAAGATATTACCCTCGCGGAATTCTTCCATCTGGTACCTGAATTCGGGGCTGAACTCTTCCAGGTGTTCTTTATAATAAACCAGGGCCGCATGGTTGACGAATTTTTTAAAGATCACCGCGTTGGACTCGCCGTTGTATAACTCGCCCGCCTTGAAATCCTTCGCGAATGTTAACCATTCGTTACCGTTCACCGTATGCTTATCAAAGTTGAAAACGGGCTTGCGGCTCACCGGGTAATTCATTACACCATTTGAGGGATTTGCTACAACACTGTCTGCAAAACGGTACAGGTCGGCATCTTTTACCGCAGGGTTTCTTTTATAACCCGCTTTCACCACGATGTCTTCCAAAAAAGCCGCTTTCGCCAGTGCAATGCGGCTGTCGTTCGTTACTTTTTGTTTCAGCAAATACGCATAGGCCGGTTCTTTGGGATCGGTGGCCACCGCGTTGTGTGATAATCTTTTTAGAATATGATAACCGAATTGCGTAGCGAACGGCTTGCTGATGTCGCCATCTTTTTGAAGGCGCAATACCTGGTCCTCAAAGGATGCATCGTATTTACCGGTACCGAATTCGGGCATTTCACCACCAATGCCATAGGTCATTTTATCGTTGCTGTATTCTTTTGCAAGGGCAATGAAGTCGCCGCCGGCCTGTAATTTATCGTACACCTTGTTGGCCTTTTCCTTCAGCAGCGCCATGTTTTGCACCGTATCCCCCGGCGGCAGGGAGAAGAGTATCTGTGCTACCTTCCAGGTGCCGATGGCTTTGCGTTTTTCCACCAGTTTGAAAACGTGCCAGCCATTCTTTGCGCGGAAAGGCTTGCTGGTTTCTCCCGTGTTCAGGCCATAAATAATATTTTCATATTCGTAGGGAAAAGTAAAAGCGGTGATGAAACCCAGGTCGGTTCCTTTAACGGGAAAGGTAGAAGCCGAAACGGTCTGCGCTACTTTCTGGTAATCTGCATTGGCATTTTTCAGAGATTCCTGCGCCAGTTTGATCGCGTTGTAAGCCTTCAGGGTATCCACGGGGCGAAGGGCGGGATCAACGGCCACAAAAAGATGCAACACGTGTACATCTTCCTGGCTGCGGTTAAAAGCTTCGTCCACCAAAAGGTTCACGGCTTTTTCATTGTTCATATAGCCTTCTTCAATCTGTGCGCGGAAGCCGGCGAGGTCGTTGCGGATCTGTTCCAGCGTATCGAGGCGCATTTCTTTCGCCGCTTTTACCTTCAGCTTGAAGCGGACATACAGGTCGAGGTAATCGCGCAATGCTTTTTCCTTGTCTGTTACCACCGCTTTATTCTTGTTGTAAGCGCGTAAAAACTCATCCTTGTCAACAGCCGTATTCCCGTAGGTAAAAAGGGTTTGCGAAATTGCAGCGTAGCCCAGGGTAGAAAGGGCCAGCAGCAAACCAAGTTTTTTCATCAGTAATTATTGTTTAGTTGGTTTTGTTCCATTTGTATTCCAGCAGGTCGTTCAGCTGGTAGAGGTCGAGTTTTTTAGCAACAATACGTTTTTCTTTATCCAGCAAAAACAAGGTCGGTGTAGATTGTATGTCGTACAGTTGCCTGAAGCCGGCCTTTTGGGCATTGCGTTCGGCCACTTCCATTTCTACAGACTGGTACACATGCGTCCAGTCCTGCAGTTTATTATCAGCAATGAATTTTATCCAGTCGGCTTTTACGGCATCGGGACCTTTTTCCGGCGTAAGTACGGCATAAACCTTTACGCCGTGTTTTTTCCAGCTGGCATTGTAGATCGAATCCAGCTTCGGTATTTCTGTTTTGCAATGGCCACAGTTGGGATCCCAGAAAGCAACAATGGTATAGTCGGCCGCCAGTCCTTCGAGCGGCGTTAGTTTGCCGGCTGGGTCCAGCAGGTCGAGCGGCGCGGCTTTTTCACCGATGAGGTTGCCCATCAACATCATGGCGCGGCGGGTGATGCCTTCCATCTGCTTTTCGTTCAGCCAGTTGCTTACGCCTTTGCTGTGGTATTTGTTGTACAGGTGTACGAACACGGCATCCTGTCCCATGTATTTCGGAGAAATGTATTCGTCGGTAAACCAGTTCAGCAGGTATTTGTACATTTCGGGCGAACTGCGGGCCAGCAGCAATTTGTAATCGATGTCTTTAATAAGTTTATCGGCGTCGGGTTCCATCACTTCGCGGTAATAGCGTTCCAGTTTTTTTAAAAAGAAGGGCGAACGGATGATGCGGTCGTCCATGAAAGTGACGCCATCCCAGAAATGTTCCTTGTAAAAATTATAATTGGCCACGCTGTCGGCATGCGTTACCGGGATCTTGGTCGGCGACGGGGCTTCCTTCATCGCTTTGAACAACACGGTCATCATGGCGTTGGGATTGGTTTTCATGAAATTTTCGCGGTAAGCCTGCAGCTCGTTGTTCAACTGGTTGTAATTCTTTTCGTGCAGCATCGAATCCGCCGTGGTGGTGGAAAGCATATACGCCTTTCTTTCCGCGTTCATCTGCTTGCCTTTGCCGGCAACGAATTTTTGATACTGGGCATAAGGAATATTTTCTTTTGAACCGGTGATGATGGTTTTGTTCACCAGGTCCGAACTGTCGGCCTTGATGTTGATCACCTGTTCCTTGTCCACCAAAAACTCTATGCGGGTTTGCTTGTCAGGGAAAAAAAGAATGTAGATGCCGGGCTGCAGCTTTTCTTTCCCTTTGAAAACAGCGATGCCATTGCTGTTCAGGGCGGCCGAATCTTCGATGTTGTATTTGTCGCCCATGTAATAGGTGAGATACGCTACGCCGGAACGAAAACCTTTGGCATCAAGATTTACCTGGTAGCCCTGCGCCTTTGCTGAAAGAAAGCAGCAGCAGGTAACGATGCATGCAATAATATTTTTCATCATATTTAAGGATAGCAAATGTATTCAAAATCGCTGGTTTATCGGGTAACCGGGTACCTGCATAGCTTTAACAATTACAAATCGTTAACAAAAGGATATTGAGGATTATTAAGGTATTTTTGCAACCGTGAGAAAAAAGAACAAAAGGGTTATACTGGAAGGCATTGCGGTAAGCGATTACGCTGCCGAAGGAAAGGCGCTGGCCAGGGTTGATGGTAAAGTGATCTTTGTATCCGGTGCCGTGCCCGGCGATGTGGCCGATGTGCTGCTCACCAAAAATAAAAAGGACTGGGCCGAAGGCAGGGTAATGGCGATTAAAACCTACGCTCCCAACCGGTTACAGCCCTTCTGCAGGCACTTCGGCGTTTGCGGCGGCTGCAAATGGCAGATGCTGCCTTATGAAAAACAATTGGAATACAAGCAACAGGAAGTGGAGCAGAACCTGCGCCGCATCGGCAAGGTAGAACTGCCGGCACTGATGCCGATCGTGGGCGGCAAGGATACGGTGCATTACCGCAACAAACTGGAGTTTACCTTCAGCAATAAACGTTACCTGCTGCCCGGCGAAATGGACAGCAAAGAAATATTGGAAGAAGAAGGGGATGAGGAGCATGCAGTTGAAACGGAAACCAGCACCGCAGCCATGGCCGGCGCCCTGGGTTACCACGCCCCGCGGATATTCGATAAGATCATCGACATACAGGAATGCTACCTGATGGACGACGTGAACAACCGCATCCGCAATACGGTGCGCACCTTTGCACTGGAAAACAATTTTTCATTTTACGACGTGCGCCAACACACCGGATGGCTGCGCAACATCATATTGCGCTATACCACCACGGGCGAACTGATGGTGAACATTTGTTTTAATTATGAAGAAACCGCGGACCGCGAAAAACTGTTCGGTCATCTTTTAAAAGAAGTGCCTTCCATCAGTACGTTGTTATATACCATCAATCCGAAATGGAACGATACGATCTATGATTTGACGCCGCAGGTGTATTCGGGCACCGGTTACGTAACGGAAAAGCTGGAAGATTTTTCCTTTAAGATCTCGCCTAAATCATTTTTCCAGACCAACACCAAGCAAGCCGAACAACTGTATTCCATTACCCGTGATTTTGCCGGACTGACAGGCAACGAGATCGTGTACGACCTGTATTGCGGCACGGGCAGCATCGGCATTTTTGTAAGCAGGCAGGCGAAGAAAGTGATCGGCGTGGAGGTAATTGAAGATGCGATTGCGGATGCGAAGGAGAATGCGGCGCTGAACAATATCCGGCATGCCGAATTTTTTGCAGGTGACGTCATTAAGATCTGCAACGATGAATTCTTTGCGCAGCATGGCCGCCCCGATGTGATCATCACCGACCCGCCGCGCGCCGGCATGCATGAAAAGCTGGTGAATAAATTGCTGGAGATGCAGGCCCCGCGTATCGTGTACGTAAGTTGCAATACGGCTACGCAGGCGAGGGACATCGCCTTGCTCGGTGAAAAATACCAGGTGACGAAAATACAACCGGTAGATATGTTTCCCCACACGCACCACATCGAATGCGTGGTACAACTACAATTAAAAGAACTTTAATTACAAATTTTTAACCGCATGGCTTTTAATAATTACGGCAATAGTTTTCAGCGTACAACCCCTGTTGTGCTGAACCTGGTGATCATTAATGTATTGGTTTATTTAGCGCAGACTTTTATAGGAGGAGGCGGAGAGTTTAATAAGGTTAACGATCTTTTTGCACTACATCACTATAAATCTGAGTATTTCAGACCTTACCAAATCGTTACACACATGTTCATGCATGGGGGCTTTTTCCACCTGTTCTTTAACATGTTTGCGCTTTGGATGTTTGGAACCATGCTTGAAAGGGTTTGGGGTCCCAAACGCTTTTTGATTTTTTACCTGGTCTGTGGATTGGCAGCGGCATTCGCACAAATGGGTTCTTATACCTATAATTTCTGGGAGATAGATCATGCGACCATCAGCCAGCAAACAAGCGATTTTTACCAGGAAGCTTTAAGGAGAAATTATACCGTAGGCGCTTCGGGTGCGATCATGGGGTTATTCGGCGCTTTTGGTTACCTTTTTCCCAATACAGAACTTATTATCTTCCCGATACCTGTTCCGATCAAAGCAAAATGGGCCGTAGCCATAATGGCGGCTTTTGACCTGTTCGGGGGTGTTTATCCAGCTCAAAGCAGCATAGCACACTTTGCGCACCTGGGTGGCTTGGCGATGGGCTTGATACTGGTATTTATCTGGAATAAAACGAATAAAAAAACTTTCTATTAACCCTAACAATCTTTGCTTCGGCAGTTTGTAATTTAGCAGGACAAAACGCTTACATGGGAATTTCAGACAGGCATATCGAGTACAGGGATAAATACCGGCAGCCCGGTTTCCAGTTCAACATCAACAGCCCGGTGGTGATGCTGATCATTTTCAACTTCAGCATTTTTTTATTCGTGATGTTCCTCTCTTTCGGGAAGGCCACGGGCGATACCTCCATCAGTCCCTACCTTATTGAAAAGATGGACGGCCTGTTGCTGCCCGCTTCGGTGAAATCATTTTTACAACAACCCTGGAGCGCCCTTACCTATGCTTTTTTTCATTTCAGTTTTTTAAGCATCGTCAGCAACATGCTCTGGCTCTGGGGTTTTGGTACGCTGCTGCAAAACCTGTCGGGTAATAAAAATACCTTTCCCATTTATTTATACGGCGCTTTGGCCGGGGCGGCGGCCTTCATCATTACGGCCGAAGCGATGGGTACTGCAGCACCTGGTGCGGGCTCTTATCTTTTTGGCGCCAATGCCGCGGCCATGAGCATTGCGGTAGCTACCACCACCATCGCGCCCAATTACCGGCTGTTCCCGCAAATGGGCGGCGGCATACCGCTTTGGATATTGACGGCTGTGTATGTTTTCATCGACCTGTTCAGCCTCGGCCGCAGTGGCGGGCAACCGTATTATGCGGCACACCTTGCAGCGGCATTGATCGGTTTCCTTTACATGCTGAGCTATAAAAAAGGGGCGGATTGGGGCGCGTGGATGAACCAGCTGTACAACTGGTTTATGAACCTCTTCAATCCAAACAAAAAGAAGAAAAGCGGCTCAGTAAAAGAAAAGGTTTTTTACAATACCGGCAACCGCACCCCTTATAACAAAACGGCCAACATTACCCAACAGCGCGTGGATGAGATCCTCGACAAGATCAACCAGAAGGGCTACCACTTTTTAACGGAAGAAGAAAAGAATATTTTGAAACGGGCGAGCGAAGAATAGGGTTGAAGGTTGATACTAGATACTAGATACTAGATACTAGATACTTGATACTTGATACTTGATACTTGATACTTGATACTTGATACTTGATACTTGATACTTGATACACTTTCGGCGCCGCAAGATATTCATTATGGCCGGGCGCATCTTTACATTGGTAATTCGTAATTTGTAATTCGTAATTAAAACCATGGCCAGCATTTTCCGTCGCCTCACAAAAAAGTTTTTCATCATCAGCAATGTGTTGACGGGCTTGTTGTTTTTGGCCGCCTGTTATGCTTACCTGCTCGACCCGCAACGTTGGTGGTTTTTGGGACTGCTGACGCTGGGCGCTTTTTACATTTTATTATTACTGTTGATCTTTATTATTTTCTGGTTGTTCGTAAAGCCGGTGTGGACGCTGATCTCCGTGATCACGCTGATCATCGCTTACCAGCCGCTTACCGAACTGGTGCCGCTGCGCTTCTCTGCTTCCTTTGAAAAAAAGAAAGCGCCGGAAGCCTTACGGGTAATGACCTGGAACGTAGAGCACTTCGATATACTGGAATACAAAACACATCCTGAAACGAAAGAAAAAATGCTGGCGCTGGTGAACGAATACCAGCCCGACATTGCCTGCTTCCAGGAAATGGTGGGCGGCGACCGGGATGCTGCCACGATCAATTATATGCCTTCGATCCTGGAAAACCTCAGCTTCAGCGATTACCATTATGCCTTCAATCCCAAACTTGATTTCGACGCCAACCATCATTTCGGCATCGTCATCTTTTCAAAATATCCATTGATCAATAAACAAAAGATCAGTTTTTACCCCAACGATTACAACTCTATTTTTGAATATGCCGACATGGTAAAAAATGGAGATACGATGCGCATCTTCAACATTCACCTGCAGTCGTTAAAGTTCAGCGCCAGCAACCGGCAGTACATCGATCAACCCGAAGAAGCGGACCTGAAGCAATCGAAGAGCGTGCTCAGTAAACTGAAGAAGGGATTTTTAAAAAGAAAGATACAGTCCGACCGCATCCGCGCCGAGATCGATAAAAGTCCTTACCCCGTGATCGTTTGCGGCGATTTCAACGATGTGCCCAACAGCTATGCCTATAAAAAGATCGGTGCAAACATGAACAATGCTTTTGCGGAAAAAGGCAATGGGCTGGGCCGCACCTTCAGTGGCATTAGTCCAACCCTCCGCATCGACAATATATTTGCCGCCAAAAACTTCGAAGTTCAGCAATACACCCGCGTGAAAATTAAGCTGAGCGATCACTTTCCGGTGATTGCGGATCTGCAATTGAAAAAGAATTAACTATTATTAATAATTCATCTTCTTTTTTGCTTGTCCAAAAAAGAAGCAAAAAAGGACCCCCGGGGCCGATATACAGCCCGCCCCCGGGAAACAGCTATGTTTAACGGTTGTACTACTGTAGCTTCAGAATCGGGGATCTGTTGTACGCTTCCGGGAGGAGATATTCTTCATTTTTATTAACGTCGATAAAATTACGAAGTCCACTCGTTGCATTTCAGCAGGAGCATTTGAAGCCCGGCCATCGGAAAAAAATGCGTTAAGAAGATTGTTGGATTGGGCCTAAAGTGGCCAACGAAGAAGGCACTTAATGCTTGACGCTAATTTCAAAAAAGGGAATGAAAGCAATGATCTAGTGCCAGGATATATTCATAACCGGTAAGTCGCACTAATGTATGGTCATAAACTGCCCGGACTTTTTCATTCCGGCCCAAGCCAGCAATCTTTAGCTTATTTTTCCGCAGGCCTTGACTTTTGCTTCTTTTGCCGTGTCCCGACGAGCGAAGCGGAACTCGGGGGTCAAGCAAAAGAAGAAAAAATTTTATTTCAGGTACGTAAAAATCAATACCTTCATCTTGAAATGACCAATCAATTCAAATACAAATTCTCCTGTTGCCCCTGCGGCATCTCCTAATTCTTACCGCATTCTGCGAAAAGCGGATTATTTTTACAACCATATTTTTACCAGGCTTGCTTAAAAGATAGATCATCTTTTTATTTGCGTCAGCCCCTTATTCAACCGATATGTCATTAAAGATTTATAACAGTTATAGCCGTACCAAGGAAGAATTTTCACCCATCACGCCCGGGCATGTAGGCATGTATGTGTGCGGACCAACGGTAAGCGGTGAAAGTCACCTCGGCCACGCGCGCCCTTACATTACGTTCGATTTCGTGTATCGTTATTTAACGCACAAAGGGTTTAAAGTGCGGTACGTGCGCAACATCACCGATGCCGGCCATTTTGAGGAAGAAGGCCGCGAAGCCGAAGATAAAATTTCGAAGAAAGCGGTGCTGGAAAGGCTGGAGCCAATGGAACTGGTGCAGAAATACACCAACCTGTTTCATTGGGCCATGCTGCAGTTCAATTGCGTAGAGCCAAGCATTGAACCGACGGCTACGGGCCACATCGTGGAGCAGATCAATATGATACAAACCATCATCAAAGAAGGTTATGCCTACGAAGTAAACGGCTCGGTTTATTTCGACGTAAAAAAATACGCCGCTAATTATGATTACGGCAAGCTAAGCGGCCGCATCATCGACGACCTGCTGGAAACCACGCGGGAGCTGGACGGGCAGGAAGAGAAGCGCGACCGGGCTGATTTTGCTTTGTGGAAGAACGCGGCGCCGGAACACATCATGCGGTGGACAAGTCCCTGGGGTGAAGGTTTTCCCGGCTGGCACATCGAATGCTCGGCCATGGCAACGAAATACCTGGGCGCCGAATTCGACATTCACGGCGGCGGTATGGACCTGCAGTTCCCGCACCACGAAAGCGAGATTGCGCAGAGTACGATCTGCAATCACCACAGCCCGGCGAAGTTCTGGATGCACAACAACATGATCACCATCAACGGTAAGAAGATGGGGAAGAGTTATAACAACGTGATCAAACTCACGGAAATGTTCAGAGGCGATCACCCGTTGCTCACGCAGGCTTTTCACCCGATGGTGATCCGCTTCTTTATTTTGCAAAGCCATTACCGCAGCCCTGTCGACTTTAGCAGTGAAGCCCTGGCCGCCAGTGAAAAAGCATTGAAACGTTTGTGGGAAGCGTACGAGCACCTGCAAAAATTTACAACTTCGGATGTTACCGTTGCCGGCGACGCGGACCTGGATGCAAAAGTGAATAAACTGCTGAACGAGTTCGAAGAATTTATGGACGACGATTTCAGCACGGCGAAAGTATTGGCGAATCTATTTGAACTGGCGCCGGTGATCAACGGCATCAAGGATGGCCTGGTAAGCAACAGTGCGCTATCAACCACAACGATGAACAGCCTGAAAGAAAAGTTGAAGGTTTGGATCGAAGACATTTTTGGTTTGCAGAACATGGCAGACACCAGCGGTGGCAAACTGAACGACGTAATGCAATTGCTGATCGACATAAGAAAGGAAGCCAAAACAAAAAAGGATTTTGCCACTTCGGATAAGATCAGGAACCAGTTGAGCGAAATGGGCATCAATTTAAAAGACGAAAAGGGCGGCGACATGAGCTGGACCCTCGCTTAATTATGGAACACCTTGCACACCTTGGAAAAGATAAAAAATTCGGGAAGATCATTGCGCTGCAGCAACCGCATGTGATCAGGAAGCGCAATAACATTCACTTGCACCTTTGCAATTCCATCATGAGCCAGCAGTTGAGCACCAAAGTGGCGGATGTTTTTCAACAGCGGTTTTTAAGTTTGTACGGCGGTAAAACGCCCACGCCGCAACAGGTAGTGGATACGGATTTTGATACCCTGCGCGCCATCGGGCTCAGCAATGCAAAAGCGACTTATGTGAAAAACGTTTGTCAATTCTTCATTGATGAAAAGATCACCGATGCGAAGCTGCACAAAATGGACAACGAAGAGGTGATTAAATACCTGACACAAATAAAAGGCGTGGGGCGCTGGACGGTAGAAATGATTTTGATGTTTACGCTCGGCCGCGAAGATGTTTTTGCGGTAGATGACCTGGGCATTCAACAGGCGATCTGTAAACTATACGGCATCGATGCAAGTGATAAGAAGGCTATGAAAGAAAAGATGTTAAAGGTTTCGGCCAAATGGAAACCCTACCGCACTTATGCCTGCAAATATTTATGGGGCTGGAAAGACAACGCCCCGCAACCATAAAAATATTAACGGATGGATGCTTATTATATAGATGAACTGATAAAGATCGGGCTGGCATTTGTAGTAGGCGCAGCCGTGGGCATCGAGCGTGAACTGCGGAGCAAACCTGCAGGTTTCCGCACCATGATCATGATCTGCGTGGGTTCCTGCCTGTTCACCATTTTATCGAAAGAAGTAAGCGATGTTAGTCCCGACCGTATTGCCAGTAACATTGTAACCGGCATCGGTTTCATCGGCGCCGGCGTGATCTTCAAGGAAGGATTGAACATCAACGGCTTGACGACCGCGGCTTTGATATGGGTTACGGCAGCGCTGGGCATGGCCGCCGGCTATGGAAACTTTTTGATGGTAGGCATTGTCTCCGCCGTGGTGTTGTTCACGCTGTTTATTTTAGAAACCCTGCAACGGGCGGTGGATAAAGTACATAAGGTAACGATCTACAAGATCAAATATTTGCACGAAGAATATTCGCAGGAAAAACTGGAATCTTATTTTGATGAACAAGGACTGAAATACCACCAGATGAATATTGGGAAAGATAAAGAAGTGGTGGCGGTTACCTACCGGTTTATTTCCAACCATAAAAAATACAAGGCGCTGAACGAATACCTGATGGAGAATGAATACATTAAATCCTTCACGGTATAAAAGCAATAGCTACAATCAATACAGAAGTTTTCCTGGCGTTTCCAATATGTGACGCATTGCGTCAAATATTGAGCGAGATACATTACCGAATGAGAAGGGTTTATTAAACTTAGGGAAATCTTCCATCTTACTTCTCCCATCTTCCATCAAAAGGAAATCGTTTCCACCACCCTCTCCAACCATTCCTTATCCGTTTCATCAAACTGGTCCACCGCTTCACTATCCACATCCAGCACGCCGATCACTTCGCCGTTGCGGATAACAGGCACCACGATCTCCGAACGGGAAAGGCTGCTGCAGGCGATGTGTCCCGGGAACAATTCCACATCCGGCACGACCAGGGTTTTTGCCTGTTCCCAGCTACTGCCGCAAACGCCGCGGCCTTTTTTGATGCGCGTGCAGGCGATCGGTCCCTGGAAAGGCCCGAGCACCAGTTCATTTTCTTTAACGAGGTAAAAACCCACCCACAGCCAGCCGAACTGTTGCTTTAAAGCCGCCACGGTATTGGCCAGGTTGGCGATGAGGTCGGGTTCGCCTTCCATCAACGCTTTTATTTGCGGCAACAGCGATGCGTATATTTCGGCTTTGGTGCCTTGTACTAATTGAAGATCTTCGGACATGGCACAAAGGTAGTCAACCCGTTTTCTTTCTTCCCTACCCATTTAACGAATTTTATTAACTTTAGCGCGAATCAACAACAGCCGCCAAAGCTCACCAGCCAATGAAAAAGTTCAATAGCCTGCCCCTGCGCATCCTTGCCCTGGTGCTGCATTTGCTGATCAATATTTGGATGCTGACCTGGCTGGTGCATTTCGATGTGTCGGGCAAATGGATCACTTTTATCCCCTTCGTGGCCGCCTTCACCTTTATTACCATTGCGTTCATTTACCACCTTATTTTATTTACCCGGTTTCTAAAATCTAAATCATGCTAAACGTCATTGTGTTTGTAATTGCCTTTATCATCGCCGCTGTTTTGCTCGGCGTTTTAAGAAAAAGTTCCTATGTAGGCGAAGACAGAAAATTTAAAGCCGGCGGGGTCGGCAGGTTGGGACTGGCGGTCTTCCTGGCGTTTTTGGCCGCCGCCCTCAATCCCATCAATATCGAGCGCATCGATGCAGGTCATGTAGGCATCAAGGTGAGCAATGTGGGCGACGACCGCGGTGTGGGCCGTACCGAATACGTTACGGGCTGGGTGTTTTACAATACCTGGATCTCGCGCATTTACGAGTTCCCCATCCACCAGCAGCACATCGATTACGAGGCGGCGGATATTGTGACGAAAGGCGGGTTCCGCGCCACCATCAAACCCTCTTTCAACTACTCCATCAATGCCGGTAATGTAGCCGATATGTTCCAGAACCTGCGCGTGGGCGTTAAGGAAATGGAGCAGGGCTGGCTGAAAAATGCCATCGTGGGATCGGTGAACGATGTGGCCAACCGCTACACCGTGGATTCCATTTTCAACCACCGCGAAGAGTTTGAATCGGACATTGTGAAGGAGTGTAATAAACGGGTGTCCAAGTGGTTCAATGTATCGCAACTGCGCACCAACATTGTGCCGCCAACAGAAATTGCAGAATCCATCATTGCCAAAACCCGCGCCATACAGGAAGTGCAGGTTGCTGAAAACAGGCGCCAGGTGGCCATTGCAGAGGCAGAGCGCAAGATCGCCGAAGCACGGGGTGACTCTGCCCAGGCAGTGATACAGGCATCGGGCCGCGCCGAAGCCATCCGTAAAGAACAATTGTCTTTAACGCCTTTGTACATCGATTACATCAAAGTGCAAAAATGGAGCGGGCAGGTACCGACAACAGTAGCAGGCAATGGTTCCGGGTTTTTGATGCAGTTGCCGGGAGGGAAGGATTGATATTTAATTATAAACTGTTGCGTGGAGATATGCGGCAGGACGTAAATATAAAAGCCGCAGGGAAATCTGCGGCTTTTTATGTCTGAACTGTGATTTTGAATGATTAGCTGATTAACTATGATTAGCCTCACCCCCAACCTCCCGAAGTTTATTCGGGACCAACTCTCTCCTGAAAGAGAGGGGAGCTAGCAGCATTGCGTTTTACAATCCGTGTAATCCGCCTGATCCGTGCAATAAAACAATTCGTGTAATTCGTTTCTTAAAAATTCGTGTAATAAAAACTTACCTCACTAATTTAAGTTCATCAATAATATTCTTCGCACCACCCAGCTTATCGATGCACCACAACACATAACGCACATCTACATTAATGGTACGGTTCAGGTCCTTGTCGAACGCGATCTTGTGGCTCAACGCTTCGTAGTTGCCATCGAATGCCAGGCCGATCAGGTTACCCGATCCGTCGATCACCGGTGAGCCGGAATTACCGCCGGTAATGTCGTTGGTAGTGATGAAACCAACCACCAGGTCGTTGGTACGCTTGTCGATGTATTGTCCGAAATCCCTTTTCTTCAACAATTCAATTTGTTTGGCGGGAAGATCGAATTCATAATCGTTCGGTTTGTATTTTTCCAGGATGCCTTTGCTGGTGGTTACGTAATCATAAAAAACGGCATCGCGCGGGCGGTAGCTTTTTACGTTGCCATAACTCACGCGCATGCTGAAGTTGGCATCGGGGTACATTTTATTTACTGCCGCCGGGTTCATTTCCATAATACCTTTTAAATAAGCCCTGCCCAGCTCGTTGTTCTTGTTGACGAACGCGGTGTACAAAGTGGAATACTTGCTGTTATAATTTTTAAAGAAAGCGGAAGCATAGGCAAAAGCAGGATCTTCCTGCAAAGCGGCCGCGGTAGGCTCTTTTACAAAATTGTCCCACTTGACGTCGTACAGGAACATGGAATTGAGGAACATGTCGTGCGCCCATTTTTTATAGGTAGCCTCATCGTTCAGGTCGCCATAATTGGTTTTGATGCCTTCGTAAAAACCAACGGGGTGCTGACTTTTATCGATGTCATTATAATACATCATGGCAACGGCGGCTACGATCTTTTCATCGCTCGGCTGGTCTTCCGATTCCAGGAATGCCTTGCGGTTGGCTGAAGCGGCTTCCAATGCTTTTTTAAGATCCGCAGAAGAAGTATTGGTTTTGATCAGCTTGTCTTCCAAAGAAAATAGCGAAGCGGCGAAAGCGGCAAGCGGCGAACCGGCCACGCCTTCATTGATGTACTGGCGCACTTTGCTGTACGGTGTCCAGGCGGCATAATTCTTACCGTAATCGATGAAGAGGTTTTCGTACTCAGGCTTGCCTTTAGCCCAGGCGATGAATTTGGTTTCGTAAGCCTGCTTGGCGTCGTAGGTTTTGAACTTGGTCAGTTGCTTTGTTTCGCCGTCGAAAAATTTCCAGTAGTTGGCCACGCTGGCATAGTTGCTTGCGAGTTTTAATTTAACGGCGGGATCCTTGATCATTTGCTCGTGCATGTATTTCAACCGCATGTCGCGCAGGTTCACCAAAGAAGGATTTTCAACTTCGTTCTTCAGTTTAATGCCGTAGCTGGTTTCGTAACGGTTGGTGCCGCCGGGGTAACCGTAGATCATGGCGAAATCGCCGTCTTTGATGCCTTTGATGCTTACCGGTAAAAAATGTTTTGGTTTCAGCGGCACGTTGTCGGCGCTGTAATCTGCCGGCTGGCCGTCTTTGGTGGCATACACGCGAAACACGCTGAAATCACCGGTGTGGCGTGGCCATTCCCAGTTGTCGGTATCGCCGCCGAATTTACCCACGCTTTCTGCCGGGGCACCTACGAGGCGAATGTCGCGGTAGCGTTTGTACACATACATAATGTACTGGTTGCCTTTGAACATACTGTAGATGCGGCCTTCCAGTCCGTTCTCTTTTGTACCGCCGATCTTGTCGGTAATGGTTTTATATACTTCCGGCAGTTTTTTCACGCGGTCGGCCCAGGAAAGACCTTTCACCGCGTCTTCCACTTCTATGGTTACATCCACGATCCTGTCGAGGAACTGTACCGTGAGTGCACTTTTAATTTCCTGTTGTTTGTTGTAGGCATAAAAACCGTCGCGCAGGTAATTGTTCTGAACAGAACTGGCGCTGGCGATCGCATCATAGCCGCAATGGTGATTGGTGAAGATCAAACCCTGGTCGCTCACGATTTCGCCCGTGCAACCGCCACCGAAAATCAAAATAGCGTCTTTGATGGATGCTTTATTGATGGAATACAGTTGTTCTTTGGTGAGCTTCAACCCCTTCTTCACCATGTCATTATATACCTGCTGACCGAGCAGCATCGGCAACCACATACCTTCGTCGGCACTGGCTTTAAAAATACTGAGCGATAGTAGCACCGCAACAAAAAGTTTCTTCATATAACTAGTTTTTTTAAGGAAACAAACTTAGGCAATATTTGTTTTTGTGACGGTTATTTGTTTTTGGCCTGGAAGACGCCTGATACTGGATACCGGATGCTTGATACTGGATAAACTCCGCTCAACTAACTAAACCCTCTAAACCTTCTAAACCCTAACCTCCTCAACCTCTAAACCTCTCCTTCAACCCTTTCAACTATTTTCAACCACCTTCAACCGGCCGGCCCAAACCTGCATTTCTTTCCCCTCATTAATTTATATTTGTTATCCTTAACCTAACTATGGCCATATTTGACATTAAACTTCCCAATTCGATCGCGCGGGCGCTCAACCTGCCGGTCAGCGATCCGCGGAGCCAACAGCTAAAAGTGTTGAAAAAACTATTGCGGAAGGCCAGGTTTACCGAGTTCGGTCAGCGGTACCGTTTCGACGAGGCCCTGCTGAGCCGTCACCCCGGGAAAAAATTCCAGCAGCTGGTGCCCACTTCCGATTACAATAAAATTTACGAATCCTGGTGGTACAAAACAAAAGAAGGCATACCCGACGTATGCTGGCCCGGCCAGATCAAATATTTCGCCCTCAGCAGCGGCACCAGCGATGCTACCAGCAAGTTCATCCCCATTACCAAAGACCTGATCCGCAGCAATACCATCACCAGCTTTAAGCAATTACTGAGCCTTACGCGTTATGAAAAAGTACCCAAAAGCGCGGTGGGCAAAGGCTGGCTGATACTGGGCGGCAGCACGCAACTACAAAAAGGTCCTACCTATTTTGCGGGCGACCTGAGCGGCATACAGCAAAAGAACATTCCCTTCTGGTTCCAGGGACTGGGGTTGTACAAACCCGGGAAAAAGATCGCCCGGGAAAAAGATTGGGCCAGGAAGCTGGAAGAAGTGGTGGAGAACGCGCCCAACTGGGACATCGGCTTCATCGTAGGCGTACCCGCCTGGCTGCAGTTGTGCATGGAAAAAGTGATAGAACGCTACCAACTGAAGAACATCCATGAAATGTGGCCCAACCTGGCTTTTTATGTACACGGCGGCGTGGCCATGGAACCTTACCGCAAGGGTTTCGAAAAAGTATTGGGTAAACCCATTACCTATATCGAAACCTACCTCGCCAGCGAAGGATTTTTAGCCTACCAGAACCGGCAGTCGGCCAAAGGGATGCACCTCGCGCTCAACAACAACATCTTCTTCGAATTTGTGCCTTTCGACGACAAGAACTTCGATGCGGAAGGCAATATGGTAGATGAACCGGAAGCCTACATGATCCACGAAATTGAGGAGCATCGCGACTATGCCATCCTCATCAGCACCAACGCCGGTGCCTGGCGCTATGCCATCGGCGATACGGTGAAGCTGGTGGATGCGGAAAGAAGCGAGATCATCATCACCGGGCGCACGAAACACTTTTTGAGCCTCGTGGGCGAACATTTGAGCGTGGACAATATGAATAAGGCGATAGAAATGGTGAGCCAGGACCTGAATATTTCGATCCCGGAATTTACCGTCGCCGGTATTCCCCACGGCACTTTTTTTGCCCATCAATGGTATGTGGCAACAGACGATGCGGCCGATGCGGAAGACTTACGGTTACGCATAGATGCAAAACTGAAAGAACTGAACGATGATTACGAAGTAGAAAGAAGGCACGCGTTGAAAGAAGTGATGGTAAAAGTATTGCCGGAAAAAGTATTCATGGATTTTATGAAATCGAAAGGCAAGATCGGCGGGCAACATAAATTTCCCCGTGTGTTGAAAGGCAATATGCTGGCCGACTGGCAGCAATTCCTCTCTGGTGCGGGTGTTTAAATTAAATTCGTCCTTACAAAATTGTATTGATCATGACAGATGCGGTGATAGCGGGAATTTTGCTTGGCCTGGCGCTGGTGTTCTCCGTGGGACCGGTCATCTTCACCATCATCAAGCTCCGGATCAATTACGGCATCAGCACGGCATTTTACTTCATCGCCGGCGTATGGCTGAGCGATATTCTTTGGGTGATCACGGCCAATCTTTTTTCAGGACTCATCAAGGAATTACTGGCGCGCCAGCAGGAGATCGGCACCGTGGGTGGTATCTTCCTCATCAGCCTGGGCGTGTATTACCTCTTCTTTAAAAAATACCATACAGGTGATGAGAACATGGACATCAAAATTTCCAACCTCACCCACGCGAAATTATTTGCCACGGGTTTCCTCATCAACACGCTGAACCCCGGCGTGATTGCGCTGTGGTTTGGCGCTACCACCAAAACCATCAATAATAGTTTTAATGAAACGATGGTGACCTTCGGCATCTGCCTGGCCATCAACATAACGGCCGATGTATTAAAAATAGAACTGGCGGGGAAACTCAAGAAAAAACTCACGGGTAAAAACATTACGCTCATCAACAAAATATCAGGGTCGCTCTTCATCGCTTTTGGTGCTTTGCTGATCGCCGGCGTTATTTATAAAGCCGTGAATCATTCTTAACAGTTTTTTGCTTCGATATTCCCAACTGTGCCGTACTTTGCTGGCTTCATGAAACCAATTTTACTCTGCTGCTTTATTATTTCCTGCGCGCTTTCCGTGCAGGCTCAATCCGCCGATTATTTAGTGTTGAAGAACAAGGGCAAAACGATCCGCAAATATTACAGCGGCGACAACATCGCTTTTACGGCCACCAGCGGTGCTTTTTTCGACGGGCTCATCAATAAGATACAAAACGATACGCTGTACCTGCAGCAGTTCGTGATCCGCTACCTGCCCACTACGCTCGGCACCTACATCATCGATACCGCCGGCAGCTTCCGGTATAAATATCATTACAAAGAAGTGTTGGGCATCGGGCAAAAAGCAAACAAGAATTTCAATAAGAAAGGCAGTGGTGCGGCCTTGCTGGGCGGCGGAGCCGTGCTGGTACTGGGTAGCGGCGTGGTGTATTTGGCCGACCGTAAAAAATTCAGCATGCCTTTGTTGATCGCATCGGCAGGACTGGCGACCGCGGGATACTTTATGGCAAAAGGAAAAAAAGACAACGTAGGTATGCGCATCGGTAAAAAATACCAGCTCGTGTACCTGAACATGCAAAACACGAAGCCGTAATAATTGTATTATATTGGATCGACAAACAAGCAATGAAAAAACAGCATTCCAAAACAACTGCCTGGCAGATCATCAAGCGTATATTTTTCGTGATCTTCCTTTTACACACGGCCTGGTTTGCGTTCTTTCTTTTTCAGCAGTTTTCCAATGGCGACTTCCCGATCGAAAATTTAAAGAAGAAGGTGTTGATCGTTTTCGCGGTATTGCTGGTATTGATCCTCGCTTATTATTTCTGGCTGCGGCATATCGCGCTCCTGCACAAAGCCGGCGTTGTTATCCGCGAAGTTTTTTTCATTGTCTATATTTCTTCTTTATTATACCTATTTCTAGGATTAGTTTTCAACCCGCCCATTACCATCACGCAACTCGCCAATTCGGGCCGCGGCTATGGATTAAAAAGAGATTATGTTTCCTTTAATAATATGGGTACCAACATCAAACTCGCGGTGATCGCCAGTGAAGACCAGTTGTTTCCCGATCACGATGGATTCGATCTGAAGGCGATCAAAAAAGCCATCAAGTACAACGCGCGGCATACGAAAAAGCAACGCGGCGGCAGTACGCTCAGCCAGCAAACGGCGAAAAATGTTTTCCTTTGGCAGGGCGGCGGTTTTATAAGAAAAGGACTGGAAGTGTATTTTACCTTCAACATCGAAAAGATCTGGGGGAAAAAGATCATCCTTGAACGTTACCTCAACGTAGCAGAAATGGGACCGGGCATTTACGGCGTACAGGCCGCCGCCCGTACTTATTTTAATAAAGATGCAAAAGACCTTACCCGCATAGAAGCGGCGCAGATAGCGGCCTGCCTGCCCAATCCAAAAAAGTTATCGGTAAAACCGTTGAGCGGTTATGTTGCCAGCCGGGCCAATGCCATTGCGGCGCAGATGAACAATGTGGCGGGCGATGCGGACGTGCAGGCCATCATCAAATAAGCGTATCTACGGCGCGGATGGCCGTTTGTAAGCGCTCTTCATAATTGCCTTTAATGTCCACCCACGGAACCGTTTGTGAAACCATTGCTTCTTTATAATGATGGTACAACCGCGCGCGTGTTTTAAGATCGGGGTATTCACGGAGCTCGTCTTTCACCCATTCCACATCCGGATTGCACAGGAGGTAAAGATCGTAACGGCGCCCGGCAATGCGGTTGAGGATCCAGTTGTGACATTGATTGAAAACCGCTTCGCACCAAACCTTCATCACCTGCATATCGGTATCGATGAAAAGAAAAGGATTTTGTTTGGCCGAATTTTGTAATGCTTTGACGCCTTCTTCTTCCAGTTGTATTTGTCCTTTGGCGATCTCCAGCAGGTTGTCAAAAGTATAAGGCACTTTTTTGCTGGATAAATAACTGCGCGCATATTCCCTCACCCATTCCGTTTGGTAATGCTGCGCCAGTTGTTCGCACAACGTACTCTTTCCGGTTGACTCGGGCCCTATGATCACAATTTTTTTCAAGGGAAACAAGGTATAAAATTTATTTTTTATTCCAAAGCGGTTTGCTTTTCAATACCTTTTTATACACCGGGCAGCTTTCGTCGTGTGCGCCCGGCAGGTAACCGGTACTCATCAAAAATTCATTCACGATTTCGCCGCCGGTAAAACGGAACGTTTTTTTGAACAGTTTGGTCCACTCCTCTTTCGACAAAGGATGTTGCTTGTCCAGCCATTTTTTAAAAGAGCCGTGTTCCTTCTGCAACCCCAAAATGGTTTTCGCATTTTCTATCGCGGCATTTACTTTAAGCCGGTTACGGATGATGCCTGGGTCGGCGAGCAGCCGGTCGATGTCTTTTTGCTTGTAAGCTGCTACTTTTTTAATATTGAAATCATGGTAGGCTTTGCGGAATGTATCTTGTTTTTTCAGGATGGTGGTCCAGCTCAATC
>Ga0247806_10000105_pt1 | contig 53280 bp, 50 predicted proteins | sample UWRJL059202B1_FD_179935 | JGI IMG/M metagenome (GOLD analysis project Ga0247806, IMG submission 179935) | Plant litter microbial communities from Arlington Agricultural Research Station in Wisconsin, United States - UWRJ-L059-202B-1 | ecosystem: Environmental > Terrestrial > Plant litter >... | reverse complement strand
CTACCTCGACGAACTCCAGGACAGCGACGAGACCGCCCTCATCGATATGGCCCCCGGTTCCGGCGCCGGTCCCCGCGTCGTCAGCTGGCGCCTCCTCTCCCGCCGCGTGCGCGAGATCGCGGCCGGGCTCCACCAGGTCGGCGTTCGCAAGGGCGACCGGGTGTCCCTGCTCGTTCCGCCCAGCGCCGACCTCACCGCCGTGCTGTACGCCTGCATCCGCCTCGGCGCGATCGTGGTCGTGGCCGACGCCGGACTCGGCCTCACCGGGCTCACCCGCGCGGTGCGTGGCGCCCGCCCCGACCACGTCATCGGCGCGCTGCCCGGCCTGATGGCCGCCCGCGCCCTCGGCTGGCCGGGTCAGAAAATCTCCACCACCCGGCTGCCCGCTGTCAGCCGCCGAGCCCTCGGCGTCTCCTTCGCGCTCGCCGACCTCATCTCGCTCGGCCGCGACGAAGAACTGCCCGAGCCGCCGCAGCCCGCCGACGTGGCCGCGGTGCTCTTCACCTCCGGTTCGACCGGCCCGGCGAAGGGCGTGGTGTACACCCACGGCCAGCTGGCCGCGGTCAGTCACGCGCTGCACGCCCAGTACGGCGTGGGCCGCGGAACCGGCCTGGTGGCCGGCTTCGCCCCGTTCGCGCTGCTCGGCCCGGCCCTGGGCGCCCGCTCGGTGACCCCCGACATGGACGTCACCGCGCCCAAGACCCTCACCGCCACGGCCGTCGCCGCCGCCGTCGCGGCGATCGACGCCACCGTGGTGTTCCTCTCCCCGGCCGCGCTGGCCAACGTCGTGGCCACGCAGGGCACGCTCAGCCCCGCCGACCACGCCGCCCTTGCCGGGGTCACCAGCTTCCTCTCCGCCGGCGCCCCGGTGTCCGAGCCGCTGCTCGCATCCGCGGCCGCGCTCATGCCCAACGCCAGCGCACACACGCCCTACGGCATGACCGAGGGCCTGCTGATGACCGACATCACGCTCGAGGGCATCCGTGCAGCCTCGCAGGATGACGTGGCCCGCGGCCCGGGCGGCGTCTGCGTCGGTACCCCCACCTCGACGACCCGGGTGCGCATCAGCGCCATCGACGAGACCGGCGCCGCCGTCGGCCCGTTGTCCCAGGCCGCCGGCGTGACGGGTGAGATCGTGGTCTCCGCCCCGCACGTGAAGGACCACTACGACAAGCTGTGGCTCACCGATGTCGCCGCCACCCGTGAGATCACCGCCGGCGAACGCTGGCACCGCACGGGCGACGTCGGGCACCTGGATGCCGCCGGCCGGCTCTGGGTGGAGGGGCGGCTGCCCCACGTGATCACGACCCCGCTCGGCGTCGTCACCCCCGTCGGCCCCGAGATCGCCGCGTCGGGGCTGGCCGACGTGGGCCGGGCCGCCGCCGTCGGTGTCGGGCCCGCGGGCAACCAGCAGGTTGTCATCGTCGTCGAGACGATTCCTCCGGCCGCCCGGGTGGGACTGGCCGAGCCCGAGCTCGCCGAGGACGTGCGGATGGTCGCCGGCCACCCGATCGCCGCGGTGCTCGTGGTTCCGCACCTGCCCACCGACATCCGTCACAACTCGAAGATCGACCGCACCCGCCTGGCCGGTTGGGCGCACGGCATTCTCACCGGCGCCAGGCTGACCCAGCCGTGAAGGTGCTCGTCACGGGGGCCAGCGGCTTCCTCGGTCACGCCGTCGCGGCGGCCATCGTGGCCGCCGGTCATGAGGTGCGCTGCTTCCAGCGCCGTCCCAGCGGCGTGACCGGCGCCACGGATGTGCTGGGCTCGGTCACCGACCCGGCCGCCGTCACCGCGGCGGTCGCCGGCGTGGACGCCATCGTGCACCTGGCCGCCAAGGTCTCGCTGGCCGGAGCCCCCGCCGAGTTCGAGACCGTGAACGTCGGTGGCACCCGTTCCCTGCTGGACGCGGCCCGCGCCGCCGGGGTGCCCCGCCTGGTCTTCGTGTCGTCGCCCTCGGTGGCCCACACTGGCGCATCCATAACCGGCAGCGACGCGCTGCCCGCCGACCCCGCGCACGCCCGCGGCGACTACGCCCGCACCAAGGCCGCCGCCGAACTGCTGGCCCTCGCCGCGGATTCGCCCGAGCTGCGCGTCGTCGCCGTACGGCCGCACCTGGTCTGGGGGCCCGGCGACCCCCAGCTGACCGAGCGCATCGTGGAGCGGGCCAGGGCCGGCCGGCTGCCGCTGCTCGGGCACGGTGCCGCGCTCATCGACTCCACCTATGTCGACAACGCCGCAAGTGCCATCGCCGCCGCCCTCGACCGGGTGGATGCGGTGCACGGCAACGCCTACGTGATCACCAACGGAGAACCCCGTCCCGTGGGCGAACTGCTCGCCGGCATCTGCACCGCCGCGGGCGTGGCACCGCCCGCCTGGAGCGTGCCCGCCGGTGTGGCCCGTGCGGCCGGATCGCTCATCGAGGCCGCCTGGCGGGTGTTCCCCGGCGAAGACGAACCCCCGATGACCCGCTTCCTCGCCGAGCAGCTCTCCACCGCGCATTGGTTCGACCAGCGCCGCACCCGCGCCGACTTGCACTGGACCCCGGCGGTGTCCCTCGACGAGGGCCTGGCCCGCCTGGCCGAGCACTACCGCACCGCCTGAGCCGCCCGCTCGCCGCCGCCCGCTCGCCGCCGCCCGCCCGCTCGCCGCCCGCTCGCCGCCGCCGCCGCCGCCCGCTCGCCGCCGCCCGCTCGCCGCCGCCCGCTCGCCGCCGCCCGTTCGCGCCGCCCGCTCGCGCCACCCGCTCGCCGCGCGAGATGCTACTTCGCGCCCAGTGCGCCGCCACGAGAGGGCACGAACTGGCGACTCGCGCGTCCGACGGTCCGTGAGCTGCCAGTTGCGGCCCCTTGGGTCGCTCGCAATGGGCCTCAACTGTCCACTCACGTGCCGGGCCGTGCGCCACTTGCCGCAAAGTGTCCCTTCGGATGCGCTGAAGGGGCATTTCGACGCAACTCGCGGGAGCGGCGGCTCGCGAGGTGCCGCAAAGTGCCCCTTGGGGCGCTGCGAAGGGGCACTTTCACGCAAGTCGAAAGGGCTGCGGCTCCGCGAGAAGCCACTTGGGGGCAGTTACCGCGCTGGCAAGTGGTCCCAACTGTCATCTCGCGGGAGAGAAGCGCGGCGAGAGGACGCTTGGGGGCAGTTCTCGCGCCCGGAACTGGCCCCAACGGTCATCTCGGTGATGCAGCACGTGGAGGTCCGACCGGGCGGTTGCCGGCGTCGGAGGCAGGCCGCATACTCGGGTCATGGAGTTCCGAGCCGTCATCGAGCAATCCGGCGTCACCGCCACCGGCATCCCCGTGCCCGACGCGGTCGTCGCGGGCCTCGGCCCGGGCAAGCGGCACGCGATCACGGTGACGATCAACGGGCACAGCTACCGCAGCTCCGTCGCGCCGTATCGGGGCGCGTACATGATCGCGCTGAGCGCCGAGAACCGCACCAAGGCGGGTGTCGCGGGCGGTGACGAGGTGGATGTGACCATCGAGCTCGACGACCAGCCCCGCACCGTGGAGGAGCCCGCGGCTCTCAGTGCCGCGCTCGCCGCAGATCCGGCCGCGCGCACCGCCTTCGACCAGCTGTCGTTCAGCAACCAGCGCCGGCACGCCCTCGCGATCGACAGCGCGAAGACGGATGCCACCCGCCAGCGTCGTCTCGACGCGGTTCTCGCAGAACTCGGCGGAGCCTGACGTCGACTCGGTGCGCCGAAAGCGTCACAACCCCGGGCCCTTAGAGCCGGAGCCGGCCCGTCAGCCGGACAGGCCCAGCGCCGCGCGCACGATCGCCAGCGCCTCGTCCGCATCCACCCCGAGCGATTTCGCCCGGTCGGCATAGGCAACCGCGGCCAGCTGCACCTGCTTGTGCGTCGCATCCCCGGTCGCGGCCACGAACGAGCCGAGCCGCCCACGCGTCTCGATCACCTCGTCCTGCTCGAGGGCCCGATAGCTGCGCGCCACGGTGTTCGGGGCCAGACCCAGATCGTCGGCGAGCCGGCGCACGGTGGGCAACTTGTCGCCGGGCACCAGGGCGCCCGTGCGCACGGCCTCGATCACCTGCATCCGGATCTGTTCGTACGGCGGGGTCGCCGACGTCGCATCGACGGCAAGGCTCAGGCCGGGCATCGCGGGCGCCTACTCCGGGCCGCGGTGGATCAGCCGGGTGAGCACGATGGCGCTGCGGGTGTGGTCCACGTTCGGGGCCAGGCGCACCTTCTCGAGGGCGGCCTCCAGGCCCGGGATGTCACGGGCGCGGATGTGCACGATGGCGTCGGCGCTGCCGGTCACCGTGCCGGCGTCCACGACCTCTGGCACGCCGGAGAGGATGCGCAGCAGCTCGTCGGGCGCGACGGTGCCACGGCAGAACAGCTCGACGTAGGCCTCGGTGCTCATGCCGTCGATGGTCGGATCCACCTGGATGGTGAAGCCGCGGATCACCCCGTCGGCGACGAGCCGGTCGACCCGGCGCTTCACGGCGGAGGCCGACAACCCCACAACCGACCCGATGTCGCCGTAGCCCGCGCGGGCATTCTGGCGAAGAAGGTCGAGGATGCCGCGATCGAGATTGTCCATCCGCCCAGTGTACGCGGAGAATCTGCGCAAACCCCGGCCGCAACGCGCGTTCCCTGCGCGAATTCGCAAGAAACGTTGATTCGTGCTGTGTGACACTTGAAGTGGCGTCCCTGTTCGATTCAGCCCCATCGAATCGTTCCGGGCTCACGAGAGCGACCTGGTCCGCCATCACATCCGCGTTCCGCCTCGCCCCCGCCGGCGGAGCGCCAGCAGAGGAGCTCCCGTGTCACTCGATCTCGCATCCACCTCCCCGGAGGAGTCCGCGGCATCCGCCGTGCTCAGCCGCACGCCGGTCACGCGCACCATCCTGATGTGCAAGCCGGAGTTCTTCAACGTCGTCTACCGGATCAACCCGTGGATGGACCCGGCGCTGCCGACCGATACGAGCCTGGCCGTCGCGCAGTGGCAGGCCCTCTACGACATCTACGTGGGTCTGGGTTTCGACGTTCACCTGATCGACCCCATCAACGGACTGCCCGACATGGTCTACGCCGCCAACGGCGGGTTCGTCATCGACGGCATCGCCTATGGCGCCAACTTCACCTACCCGCAGCGCCAGCCCGAGGGCCCGGCCTACATGGACTGGTTCGGCGCCAACGGCTTCGACGTGCGTGAGCCCGCCGAGATCAACGAGGGCGAGGGCGACTTCCTGCTGGTCGGCGACGTCATCCTGGCCGGCACCGGCTTCCGCAGCGCCTCGAACAGCCACGAGGAGGTGTCGGGTATCTACAACCGCCCGGTGATCACCCTCCGGCTGGTCAACCCGAGTTTCTACCACCTCGACACCGCCATCGCCGTTCTCGACGACACCAACATCGCCTACCTGCCGAGCGCGTTCGACGAGCCAAGCCTGGCCGTACTGCGCGAGCGCTACCCGGACGCGATCATCGTGACCGAGGAAGACGCGGCCATCCTCGGCCTCAATTCCTACTCCGACGGCTACAACATCGTCATCGCCGCCCGCGCCAAGGACTTCGAGCGGCAGTTGCGTGAACGTGGCTACAACCCGATCGGCGTCGACCTGTCCGAGCTGCTGCTCGGCGGCGGCGGCGTGAAGTGCTGCACGTTGGAGCTGCGCCGATGAGCGCCCTGACCGACCGTTCCAGCCTCACCGCGCAGGTGGGCCTGACGGACCAGACCGCGGCGATCGCGCTCGAGAACGAGCACGCCGCCCACAATTACCACCCGCTGGCGGTGGTCGTCGCCTCCGGTGACGGCGCCTGGGTCACCGACATCAACGGCAAACGGTACCTCGACTGCCTCGCCGCGTACTCGGCCGTCAATTTCGGCCACTCCAACCCGGTGCTGCTGGATGCCGCGCGCGCCCAGCTGGGCCGGATCACCCTCACCAGCCGCGCGTTCCACAACGACCAACTCGGCCCGTTCGTCACCGCGCTGGCCAAGCTGGCCGGCAAGGACATGGTGCTGCCGATGAACACGGGCGCCGAGGCTGTCGAATCCGGCATCAAGGTCGCCCGCGCGTGGGGCTACCGGGTGAAGGGTGTCGCGGCCGGCCACGCCAACATCATCGTTGCCGGCGGCAACTTCCACGGCCGCACCACCACCATCATCAGCTTCTCCGACGACGAGTCCGCCCGCGCCGACTTCGGCCCGTTCACCCCCGGGTTCCGCACCGTGCCGTACGGGGACGCCGCGGCAATGGAGGCGGCCATCGACGAGAACACCGTTGCGGTGCTGCTCGAGCCGATCCAGGGTGAGGCCGGCATCGTGGTGCCTCCCGCCGAGTACCTGCCCCGGGTTCGGGAGCTCACCACCCGGCACAACGTGCTGTTCATCGCGGACGAGATCCAGTCCGGCCTCGGCCGCACCGGCGCCACCTTCGCCGTGGAGCAGGCCGGCGTGGTGCCGGACCTCTACCTGCTCGGCAAGGCCCTGGGTGGCGGGATCGTGCCGGTCTCCGCCGTTGTCGGCAACGCCGACATCCTCGGCGTGCTGCGCCCGGGCGAGCACGGGTCAACCTTCGGCGGTAACCCGCTGGCCGCGGCCGTGGGCCTGGCCGTGGTGAACCTGCTCGCCACCGGGGAGTACCAGCAGCGGGCGCTGGACCTTGGCGTGCACCTGCACGAACGGCTGCTCGGCCTGGTCGGGCACGGGGTGCTCGAGGTGCGCGGCGCCGGCCTCTGGGCGGGCATCGACATCGACCCCGCCCTGGCGACCGGCCGGGCGGTGTGCGAGGCGCTGATGGAGCGTGGCGTGCTGGCGAAGGACACGCACGGCTCCACCATCCGCCTGGCCCCGCCGCTGGTGGTCGAGGTGGAGGACCTGGACTGGGCCGTCGATCAGCTCGCCGCCGTGCTCGAGGAGTTCGGCGCCGCGTAACCGGCCCCTCCACCCGCGAGCTGCCCGTTGCGGACGAGTTGCCCCCGTTTACCGGGGCAACTGGACCGCAACGGGGGCAACTCGGCGCATCCGGTCGTCAGAAGCGGCCGGGCAGGGAGTCCACGGCCTGCGCCGCCAGCGGGTCGATGCGACCCAGCCGGGTGAGCTGGGTCACGTGGGCCGGCTCGAGCTCCTCCAGCGAGTTCACGCCGAGCAGCCGCATGGTGCGGGCCACCTGGTCGGAGAGGATCTGGATGGCCCGGTCGACGCCGGCCTCGCCACCGGCCATCAGCCCGTACAGGTAGGCGCGGCCGATCATGGTGAACCGGGCGCCGAGCGCCACGGATGCCACGATGTCGGCGCCGCTCATGATGCCGGTGTCCAGGTGCACCTCGAGGTCGTTGCCCACCTCGCGGGCCACGCTGGGCAGCAGGTGGAACGGGATGGGCGCCCGGTCGAGCTGCCGGCCGCCGTGGTTGGAGAGGGTGATGCCGTCTACACCGAGTTCGGCGAGCTTCTTCGCGTCGGCGAGGTTCTGCACGCCCTTCACGACCACCTTTCCCGGCCACTGGTCCTTGATCCAGGACAAGTCCTCGAAGGTCACGGTGGGGTCGAACATGGTGTCGAGGAGCTCACCGACGGTGCCGCTCCAGCGGTCCAGGCTCGCGAAGGCGAGCGGCTCGGTGGTGAGGAAGTTGATCCACCACTCCGGCCGCGGCAGTGCGTTCACCACGGTGCCCAGGGTGAGCTGCGGCGGGATGGAGAAGCCGTTGCGCTTGTCGCGCAGCCGCGCGCCGGCCACCGGCACGTCGACGGTCACGAGCAAGGTGTCGAAACCGGCCGCGGCGGCCCGCTCCACGAGCGCCATCGACCGGTCGCGGTCCTTCCACATGTAGAGCTGGAACCAGTTGCGGCCGTTCGGGTTGGCGGCCTTCACGTCTTCGATCGCGGTGGTGCCCATCGTGGACAGCGAGAACGGGATGCCCGCCTTCGCCGCCGCGTGCGCCCCGGCGATCTCACCCTCGGTCTGCATCATGCGGGTGAAGCCGGTGGGTGCGATGCCGAACGGCTGCGCCACGGGCGCACCGAGCACATCCCAGCCGGTGGAGACCGTGGACACGTCCCGCAGGATCGATGGCTGGAACTCGATGTCCTCGAACGCCTGCCGGGCGCGGGTGAGTGAGATCTCCGCTTCGGCGGCGCCCTCGGTGTAGTCGAACGCGGCCTTGGGGGTACGCCGCTTGGCGATGGCCCGCAGGTCGTGGATGGTGAGGGCCGATTCGAGGCGACGCTTCTTCGCGTTCAGCTCGGGCACCTTGAACTGCATCAGCGGGGCGAGGTCTTTGATCTTCGGAAGGCGACGGTCAACCATGGGTGGGTCCTGTTCTCGGCGTGGGGTCGGCGGGGCGGGGAAGGGGAGGAATCGGTCAGGGGGTCGGCGTCAGCCGGGTCTCGGCGTAATAGCCGGAGATGTGCGCGTGCACCAGCGTGTGCGCACCGGCCGGGTCGGCGGCTTCGATCGCAGCGAGGATGCCGCGATGCTCGGCGCGCAACCGGGCCGAGGTGTCGGGCCAGGAGGTGATCCGGGCGACCCCGGCGCGCACGTAGCCTTCGATGGCGTTCCGCAGCCCGGCCATGGTGGCGATCACGACCTGATTGCCGCAGGCCTCGGCCAGCGAGAGGTGGAAGGCGGCGTCGAGGGCCAGGAATTCGTCCTCGTTCAGCCCCGGCGCATCCATGGCGTCGAGCAGTTGCGCACACCGGCCGAGGTCGGGGTCTGATGTGTCCGGGTGCAGCGCGGCGGAGAGTGTCGCCTCGGCGAGCTCGGCCGCCACCGCGGTCTCGAGCACGAGCCGGGTCTTCACGATGTCGGCGACGGGGAAGCCCTGGGCGGCGACCTGCAGGCGCATCAGGGCGCTCATGCCGCCGCCGGGCAGCGCCACGATGATGGCGCCGGAGGTCGGCCCGGAGCCGACGTTGGTGCGTACCAGGCCGAGCACCTCGAGCACCCGGATGGCCTCACGCACGCTCGAGCGGCCCACCCCGAGGTCGGCGGCCAGGGCGCGCTCGCCGGGGAGCCGGTCACCGGGCTTCAGCCGGCCCCAGAGCAGGTCGTTCTCGATGGAGGCGAGCACGGTCTCCCAGGCACGGCGGTCATCGACGGTCACGGTGTCCTCCTTCATTGGCGGGCTGTGGGTCGAGTGCTCTCGGCTAGGCTATGTGGTCTGACCACACAGCCTAGTTCGCAACACGGCGAAAAACCAGCCCCGATGCGGCTCGCGGCTCGCGGCTCGCTGCTCGTTGCTCGCTGACGCATCGCTCCCGAGCCGCGCGGGTCGCGCGCCGCTGGGCGGGTGGCCCGCCACCCGCCCAACGGCGCCGCACCCGCGTATCGTCCGCGGAACCCGGTATGTGCGGCCGGCGGCCTAGCGGGACTGGCGGCGCTTGCCGGGCGCGGACGCTCCCTTGACCGCGGGCGCGCGGCCGCGGCCCTTGGACGCCTTGGCCTTGCCACCACCGCCGGAACTGTTACCCGAACCCTGCGACGGGCCGCCGGCCGGGGGCATGTGGGCGAGCAGCCCCTTGGACTCCGCCAGCAGCGCGATTCCGGCTTCGGTGAGGAACGGGTTGTCGGAGGCCGGCTCGAAGAGGGGAACACCCAGCTCGGCTTCGAGGGAGGCGATCGACTTCATCAACGTGGTGCGGGACACGTTGAGGTTCTTCGCGGCGCGGACGATGTCCAGCTCCTCGGCGACGGCGATAAAACGCCGGAGCAGTGTGGTGTCCACGGGCATCCTCTCAGCCGTGCGCGCCAATCGCGCACCTGATGTACAGGCTACGCGGTCACGACGGCCGGCACGGGTGGCGGGCGCGCTCGGCACCCCCGGGGAGCGCGCTCAGACGAAGAGCAGCACGATGCCGAGGATCGCCGAGCCGACACCGACGCCCAGCAGGATGAGCCCGGTCAGTCGCAGCGCCTTGCCGTCGTGGTCCGGCGAATGGGTGCGGCATCGGGCAGGCGAGTGCGAACGGAACCACACGGTGATGTCATCGCCGGGGGCGAGGCTGACCGACTCGTGGCTGTCGGCCAGGGCTTCGTGCACCTCGCCGGTGGTGTCGAACCAGCGAATCACCGGACCCTGCGCGGTCTGAGCGATGACACCGTCGGTCTGCACCCAGCGGCCGCCGAACCCGCGCATCGACAGGCCGGCAATGTAGAGCGGAACACCGACGAGCAGGCCGACGATGGTGAAGATTTCGCTGAGCATCGACACGATGTCGTGAAGGTCCACCCGTGCCCGCCGTCCTGATCGCTGCCTAGGGTGAAATGTTATCGTGCAGAACCGATCCCGATGGTGTGGGCTGGTAGCTGCGCGGCGGAAACGCCTGGCGCACCAGATTCCGCAGGCTCTCCAGGCTGCCGGTCGCGAAACCCTGCGCACGCGCCTGCACCAGGACGTTCCCGATGGCGGTGGCCTCGACCGGTCCGGCGAGCACCGGCAGGCCGGTGTAGTCCGCGGTGAGCTGGCAGAGCAGCTCGTTCTGCGACCCGCCGCCCACCAGATGCACCGTGCGGATGGTGCGGCCGGAGAGCTCCGTGATGGTGCGCAGGGTGCGGGCGTAGGCAGCCGCGAGGCTCTCCACGATGCTGCGCACCAGTTCGGCGCGGCTGCCCGGCGCGCCCAGGCCCTGTTCCTGCAGGTAGGCCTCGATGCGGGCCGGCATGTTCCCTGGCGCCAGGAAGCGGGCATCGTCGACGTCGAAGAGGATGCCGGGTCCGGGCAGCGCGGCCGCCTCGGCGAGCAGACTGGACAGGTCGATGCTCTCGCCGCCCTGTTCCCAGCTGCGGATGGATTCGCTGAGCAGCCACAGCCCCATGACGTTGCGCAGGTACCGTACCCGGCCGTCGACGCCGCCCTCGTTCGTGAAGTTGGCGGCGCGGCTGGCCGCGGTGAGCACCGGGGACGGCAACTCCACACCGACGAGCGACCACGTGCCGCTGGAGATGTAGGCGCAGTCGTCGGTGAGCATCGGCACGGCGACGACGGCGGAGGCGGTGTCATGCGACCCGACCGCCACGAGGGAGAGCCGGTCGGAGCCGAGTTCGGCGGCCACGCCGGGCAGCATCGGCCCGATCGTGTCGCCCGCCGAGACGAGTTCGGGGAACAACGCCCGTGGCAGCCCGAGCCGGCCGATCAGCTCGTCGTTCCAGCGGGCTTCCGACCCGCCGGCGGCATGCAGCAGCCCGGTGGTGGAAGCGTTGCTGCGTTCGGCGACGCGTCGCCCGGTGAGCCAGTAGCCCAGCAGGTCGGGGATCAGCAGCAGGCCGTCTGCAGCGTCGAGGTCACCGCCGGCCCGGTCGGCGGCGAGCTGGTACAGCGTGTTGAAGGGCAGAACCTGCAGCCCGTTCTGGCCGTAGAGCTCACTCGGCGGCACGAGGGCGTGGGTGGCGTCCACGCCGGCGGTGGTGCGGTCGTCCCGGTAGTGGAACGGGGTGCCGAGCATCCGGTTGCCGCGCAGCAGCGCGTAGTCCACGGCCCAGGAGTCGATGCCGACGCTGGCCAGGCCGGGGGCCTCGCGCACCGCCGCCTGCAGGCCGGTCAGCGCGTTGCGGTAGAGCTCCAGGATGTTCCAGTGCAGGCCGTCGATGGTGCGCACGGGGTTGTTCGGGAACCGGGCCACCGAGTGCAGCTCGAGCTCGTTGGGACCGACGTGGCCGAGCATCACCCGGCCGCTCGAGGCGCCGAGATCGACCGCGGCGACACTGCCCACGGTCACCGGAGGAAGGCGGCGGCGACGCCGGCGTCGACCGGGATGTGCAGCCCGGTGGTGTGGCTGAGGTCCGAGGTGCAGAGCACAAACACGGCGTTGGCCACGTTCTCGGGCAGCACCTCGCGCTTGAGCAGGGTGCGCTGGGCGTAGTACTTGCCCAGGTCCTCCTCGTCGACGCCGTACACCGCGGCGCGCTTGGCGCCCCAGCCGCCGGCGAAGATGCCGGAGCCGCGCACGACGCCGTCGGGGTTGATGCCGTTCACCTTCACCCCGTACTCGCCGAGTTCGGCGGCCAGCAGCCGCACCTGGTGGGCCTGGTCGGCCTTGGTGGCCGAGTAGGCGATGTTGTTCGGGCCGGCGAAGACCGAGTTCTTGCTCGAGATGTAGATGATGTCGCCGCCGAGCTTCTGGTCGATGAGCACCTTGGCGGCCGCGCGGGAGACCAGGAACGAGCCCTTGGCCATCACGTTGTGCTGCAGGTCCCAGTCGGCCACCGTGGTCTCCAGCAGCGACTTCGACAGCGACAGGCCGGCGTTGTTCACCACCAGGTCCAGGCCGCCGAAGGCGAGCACGGCGGCATCGACGCTCTCCTGCACCTGCGCCTCGTCGGTGACGTTGGCCTGCACACCGATCGCGACGTCAAGGTTGCCGATCTCTGCGGCGGCGGCCTGCGCCTTCGCCAGGTCGAGGTCGGCGATCACGACGCAGGCCCCCTCCGCGGCCAGACGCACCGCGATGGCCTTGCCGATGCCGGAGGCCGCGCCGGTGACCAGGGCCACCCGGGTGGCCAGGGGCTTGGGGCTCGGCATCCGCTGCAGCTTGGCCTCTTCGAGGGCCCAGTATTCGATCTTGAACTTCTCGGCCTCGTCGATCGGCGCGTAGCTGGAGAGGCCCTCGGCGCCGCGCATCACGTTGATGGCGTTGAGGTAGAACTCGCCGGCCACCCGGGCGGTCTGCTTGTTCGCGCCGTAGCTTAACATGCCCACGCCGGGAATCAGCACGATCAGCGGGTCGGCGCCGCGGATGGCGGGGGAGTCGTCGGTCTTGTTGCGGTCGTAGTAGCCCTGGTAGTCGGCGCGGTAGGCGTCGTGCAGCTCGTGCAGGCGGGTGATCGCGTCGTCGACCGGGGCGTCGGCGGGCAGGTCGAGCAGCAGCGGCTTCACCTTGGTGCGCAGGAAGTGATCGGGGCAGCTGGTGCCGAGCGCGGCCAGGCGGGGGTGCTCGCTGCGGGAGAGGAAGTCCAGGACCTCCGGCGCATCCGTGAAGTGGCCGACCTTGGCGCTGTCGGTGGAGACCAGGCCGCGCAGGGCGGGTGCCAGGGCGGCGGCTTTCCGGCGACGGTCGGCCTCGGGCAGCGCGGCGTAGCCGGCCAGCTCGGTCCCGAACGGCTCGGCGCTGGAGTGCTGGGCGATGTAGTCGGTGGCGGTCTGGATGATCCGCAGCGAGTTGGCTTCGCAGTCCGCACTGGTGTCGCCCCACGCGGTGATGCCGTGGCCGCCGAGGATGCAGCCGATGGCCTGCGGGTTGGCGTCCTTGATCGCGGCGATGTCGAGGCCGAGTTGGAAGCCCGGGCGCCGCCACGGCACCCAGACCACACTGTCGCCGAAGATCGTGGCGGTGAGCGCCTCACCGTCGGCGGCGGTGGCGATGGCGATGCCGGCATCCGGATGCAGGTGGTCCACGTGGGCCGCGTCGACGAGCCCGTGCATGGGGGTGTCGATCGACGGGGCGGCGCCGCCCTTGCCGTGCAGGGTGTAGTCAAGGGCGGCGACCATCTCGTCTTCGCGGTCGAGGCCCGGGTAGACGTTGGTGAGCGCGCGCATCCGGTCGAGGCGCAGCACGGCGAGCCCCGATTCGGTGAGGGTGCCCAGGTCACCGCCGGAGCCCTTCACCCAGAGCAGCTCGACCGTCTCTCCGGTGACCGGATCGATCTCGGTGCCCTTGGCCGACGTGTTGCCCCCGGCGTAGTTGGTGTTCTTCGGGTCGGAGCCGAGTCGGTTGGAGCGAGTGATCAGGTCTGCGGCAGTGGAATTGGTCATGAGGCTTCCTTGATGCTGGAGGGGACATGGGAGACGAGGGTGGAATCGAGGGGCGCGAGCAGCCAGGCCGCCATGGTGGTGAGGCTGGCGTGGGCGCCGGGGAGTTCGGGTCGGTTCAGATGGCCGTGCGTCGTGTCGTTCTCGAACAGGCAGGTGACGTCGACGCCGGCCGCGCGCAATTCGTGGGCGTAGGCCTCGCCCGAGGAACGCAGACTGTCGCGATCGGAGTTGAGAATGAGGGTCGGCGGCAGACCGCTGACGTCGTGGCCGCCGGGGAAGGCGTGTGGATTCGAGAGGGCCGCCGGGTCACCGACGTAGTTGAGATTCATCCGCGCCACCGCTTCGGGGCGGAAGAGCCGATCCTCCGGCAACGACTCGAGCTTGGCGGCCAGTTCGGCGCTGGGCTCGGGCAGCACGGCGTGCACGGTGGGGTAGGCCAGCAGCACCCGCTCGGGCAGCCGACTGCCGGCGTCCCGCATCCGCACGACGGCGCCGGCGGCCAGTGCGGCGCCGGCGCTGGCTCCGCCGAGCGAGATCGACTCCGGGTCAAGGCCCAGCTCTGCTGCGTGCTCGACGGTCCAGTCGAACGCGGCGAGCACGTCGTCGGAGGGCACCGGAAAATGCGCGCCGTCTTCGGGCTGTGCGCCATCGGCCGGTTCGACGTGAAGCTGGGGCGCCAGCCGGTAGAACACCGACACGACCCCGATGCCGCGCGCGGCAAGCTGCGAGGCCACCCAATCGGCCTCCGGCATGTCCAGATCGCCGTGGGCGAACCCGCCGCCGTGCAGCCAGACCAGTCCGGGTGCGGCGCCGATGGCACCACCGGAGGCCGGGTAGACCCGCACGGGAATGCTCCCGTGCGGACCCGTTATGAGCCGGTCGGTCATGCTCAGGCGCCCCACCCGGCCTGCTGGCCGCCCACCCGGTCGGCCGCGATCTTGGCCTGGTTGCCGGATGCGGCGTAGGCGACCATCGGGTCGGCCGGCAGTCCGCGGGTCTCGCGCCACTCGGCCAGCGCCGGGCGCACATCCGTGTAGAAGGCGTCCATCAGGATCCCGTTGGCGCCGAGCACGTCGCCGGCGTCCTGCGCCGCCGAGAGCTCCGTGCGGTTGACCAGCAGCGCCCGCGCGGTCATCTCCTGAACGTTCAGCACCGACCGGATCTGGCCGGGGATCTTGTCCTCGACGTTGTGGCACTGGTCGAGCATGAAGGCCACCGGGGAATCCGGGCCGAAGCCGTCGCCGCGGATGACCTCGTAGAGGATCCGGAACAGCTGGAACGGGTCGGCCGCCCCGACGATGAGGTCATCGTCGGCGTAGAACCGGGAGTTGAAGTCGAACGAGCCGAGCTTGCCGAGGCGCAGCAGCTGGGCGACGATGAACTCGATGTTGGTGCCGGGGGCGTGGTGGCCGGTGTCCAGGCAGACCAGGGCGCGCTCGCCGAGGGCGCTCACCTGCGCGTAGGAGGTTCCCCAGTCGGGCACGTCGGTGTGATAAAAAGCCGGCTCGAAGAACTTGTACTCCAGCACCAGACGCTGGTTCTCGCCCACCCGGTCGTAGATTTTGCCGAGCGAGTCGGCGAGGCGGTCCTGGCGGCCGCGGATGTCGCCCTGGCCGGGGTAGTTGGTGCCGTCGGCGAGCCACACCTTGAGGTCCTGCGACCCGGTGGCGTGCATGATGTCGATGCACTCGAAGTGGTGGTCGATGGCCTTCTGGCGAACGGCGGGCTCGACATGGGTGAGGCTGCCGAACTTGTAGGCGTCGTCCTGGAAGGTATTCGAGTTCACCGTGCCCAGCTCCAGGCCCAGGTCGGCGGCGAAGACCCGCAGCGCGGCGTAGTCGTCCACCTTGTCCCACGGGATGTGCAGGGCCACCTTGGGCGACAGCCCGGTGTAGGTGTTCACCTGCGCCGCATCCGTGATCTTCTCCTGGATGGTGCGGGGCGTGCCGGGCGTGGCGAACACCTTGAACCGGGTGCCGGAGTTGCCGAACGCCCAGGAGGGCAGTTCGATGACCTGGGTGGCGAGCTGGGCGAGGGTCTCTACGGGAATGCTCACGGTGCGCTTCTTTCTGTCGGTGCGTCGAGGGCAGCGAGTTGGGAGTCGAGGTTGAAGACTTCGGTCAGTTGGAGGAAGCCGGTGTCGGGGGTGCCGTCGAGGGCGACGAAGAAGTCGCCCATCTCGGCCTGCCAACGGGCGTTGACCTCGGTGGCTGCCATGCCGGCCTGCGCGGCAGCCAGGTCATCGGTTTCCAGGTAGCCGATCAGCAGCCCGTCGGCCCGCAGGAAGAGCGAGTAGTTGTGCCAGCCGGTGTCGGCCAGTGCCGTGAGCATGTCCGGCCACACCGCGGCGTGCCGTCGGGTGTATTCGGGGATGCACTCCGGCTTCACCTGAAGCTGGAAACACACACGTTCTCTGGGGGTGGTGCTCGTCATTGAGGGCCTCTAGTCCATCAGCAGGAATGAATCGATTCAATCATGACCGAACGGACCGATTCGCGCAACCGTGAATCCAAAAATGATTCGTTTCAGTCGACGCGCGGTAACCTTGTGATCGGATTCGCGGCGAAGGAGAAGCGGTGGCATCGAACAGCGTGCGCGACGTGGCGGCAGAGGCCGGAGTCTCGGTCGGCACCGTGTCCAACGTGCTCAACCGCCCGGACAAGGTCTCGGCCGCCACGGTCGCCCGGGTACAGGCCGCGATCGAGCTGCTCGGGTTCGTGCGCAACGATGCCGCCCGCCAGCTCCGCGCCGGCCGCAGCCGCAGCATCGGCCTCGTCGTGCTCGACGTGGGCAACCCGTTCTTCACCGACCTCGCCCGGGGTGCAGAGGACCGGGCTGCCCAGGCCGGCCTGACCGTGTTGCTCGGCAACAGCGACGAAACCCGCGAACGCGAGGCCGCGTACCTCGACCTGTTCGAGCAGCAACGTGTGCACGGCGTGTTGATCACCCCGCTCGGTGAGACCGGGGAGCAACTCACCCGGTTGCGCCGACGCGGCACCCCCACCGTGCTGGTGGACCGCCAGATCGAAGACCGCAGCTTCTCCTCCGTGGCCGTCGATGACGTCTTCGGCGGGCATCTCGCCGCCAGCCACCTGATCGGCCTCGGGCGCACCCGACTGGCCTTCGTGGGCGGCCAGCACAACCTCCGCCAGGTCACCGACCGGCTCGAGGGTGCCCGGCGGGCCGTGGCCGAGCATCCCGGCGTGACCCTGGAAACCATCGATACCGTCTCGCTCTCGGTTCTCGAGGGGCGAAGCGCGGGCGAGACCATTCGCGCTCGCCCCGCTCACGAGCGCCCGGATGCCGTCTTCGCCGCCAATGACCTGCTCGCGCTCGGTCTGCTGCAGGCGTTCAGCATGCTCGGCGACCTGCGCGTGCCTCAGGACATCGCCCTGATCGGCTACGACGACATCGCGTTCGCGTCGGCGGCGGTCGTGCCGCTGTCGTCGATCCGCCAGCCGAGCGCGCTCATCGGGTCCACCGCCGTGGACCTGCTGCTGCGTGAGGCCGATGCCGGCGAGGACTTCGTGCCGGAGCAGGTCGTCTTCCAGCCCGAGTTGGTGGTGCGCACCTCCACCGCCGGCTGAGCCGGTACATGCCGCACGTGGCATGTACTCACTGCAGGTCGATGGTCTCCACGGCTCGCAGCTTGCCCCGGATGAACGCGTTCGCGTGCGCGCCGAGGTCGTCGGAGTCCTGCCACAGGTTGCGCCAGACCGCGAGGCTGCGGCTGAGGGACGGATGCACGACCGCCGTCGAGAACGATTCGAACGTGATCGGCCCGTCGTAGCCGATCAGGCGGAGCCCCCGGAAGAGCCCGTCGAAGTCGACCGTGCCGCTACCCAGGTAGCCACGATGGCTTTCGCCGATGTGCACGTAACTGAGCCGGTCCCCGCACGCCAGCACCGGTCCCACCATGTCCGATTCCTCGATGTTCATGTGGTAACTGTCCAGGTGCACACCGACGTTGGGGTGGTCAAGTTCGTCCAGGTAGGCCAGCGCCTGGGCGGCGGTGTTGAGCAGGTTGGTCTCGTACCGGTTGACCACCTCGAGGCCCAACCGGATGCCCAGGGTCGCGCCACGCTCGGCCACCCGGCGCAGCACCGCGAGGCTGTTGCTGCGGCCGCGCGCCGTCGCCGGCGCGGGGTACTTGGCCAGCTGGCTGTAGAGCACCCCGACGAAGTACTCGGCGCCGAGCTCGCTGAGGATCTCAACGGCCGTGATCAGCTTCTTCTCACCAGCGGCGACCACGTCGGGGTCTTCGCTGCTGATGTCGGTGTCGGCGCTCTGGCCGAGGGAGGCGCTCACCGAGATGGGCCGGTTGGCCAGGCTCTGTTTCGCGGCCGCCCGGTCGAAACTCGCGGGGTCGAGCAGCGGGATCTCCAGCAGGTCGAAGCCGGCGTCGATCGTCTTCCCCACCGCGAGGTCGAAACCCGCCCGGTCGAACTCGCCGGACCAGACCAGTCCGTGGCAGCCAATCAGCATGGAGAACTCCTTCGTCTCTGGCGGTACCGGGGACTGTAGGAGCGGCATCCGCGGCTGTCAACCCGCGAGCTTCGCTTCGAAAGCGATTTGGTTGCTTTTGGCTTTCGGTCATTGACGGGGCGCTTCCGTCAAGTTATGTTCCCCGCTGTCACCGCGGTTGTGTCGCCGCAGTCCATCGCCAGAGTTGTCGATCGGAGGAGCCGTGCCCGAAAGGCCCGATTTCGAACGCGTCGAGGTCATCCTGCGCGAGCTCTCCAGCACGGGGCGGGTCAGGGTGAACGACCTCGCCGCGCGATTCGGCGTGTCGGCCGTCACCATCCGCAAAGACCTCGACTCCCTCGCGCAGCGCTCCCTGCTGCGCCGGGTGCGCGGCGGCGCGGTGCTCAGCCCGCTGGGCGATGAGGGCGCCTTCAGCGAGCGGCTGCGCCAAGAGGCCGGCGCCAAGCGCGGAATCGCCCGTCGGGCCGCAGCCCTGGTGCGTGACGGCGACGTGATCGCCATCGACTCCTCCACCACCGCCTACTATCTCGCCCAGGAACTGCTCGAACGTCGGGACCTGATGGTGGTCACCTGCGGCATGCGGTCGGCGACACTCTTCATGGACCACTCCAACGCCACGGTCGTTATGCCGGGCGGGGTGCTCCGGCGGGCATCCGGGTCGATGGTCGGCGCGTTCTCGAACGTTCTGATGGGCCGCGGGCGCATCGCCACCGGTTTCTTCGGCGTCGCCACCCTGTCCACCCACCTCGGCCTGCTCGAGCTCTCGAGCGAGGAGGCCGCTACCAAACGCAGCCTGATCAGCGCCTGCAACGCCGTTTACGGGCTCTTCACCTCATCGAAGATCGGCGCCTTCGGGCTGCACGCCTTCGCCGAACCCGCCCAGTTGACCGGCCTCTTCACCGACGAGCACACGGGCGACGACTTCGTCGACGACTGGGCCGCCGTGGGGGTGCCCGTGACCCGGGTCGAGGAACCCGCACCGCCCAGCACCTCCATCCCGTCCCCGAACACCCTGCATTCCCTGAACACCGTCCATTCCCTGAATTGAAACAAGGAGACGAAACAGTGATCCAAACCAGGAAAGTCCTCGCAGCGGGCGCGATCGCGCTCATCGCCACCATGACCATGGCCGGGTGTACCAGCCGCAACGACGACTCGGGTGGCGGCGGCGGCTCCACCTCGGGCTCCGATGAGCCCATCACGGTCGCATTCGTGCCCAAGCTCCAGGGTGTCCCCTATTTCGAGGCCATGAATTCCGGCGGGCAGCAGGCCGCCGACGAGCTCGGCTTCGAGTGGCTCTATCAGGGCCCCACCACGGCGGATGCGGCGGCGCAGGCCGACATCGTGCGCTCCTTCATCCAGCAGGATGTCGATGCCCTGATCGTGGCCCCGAACGACCCCGACTCGATGGCCCCGCTGCTGCAGGAGGCCGCCGACAAGGGCATCCAGGTGGGCACCAGCGACACCGACGCCCCGAACTCGGTGCGTCAGGTCTTCGTCAACCAGGCCTCAGTGCAGGGTATCGGTGAGGGCCTGACCGACGCGCTGATGACGGCGATGGGCGGGTCGGGCAAGTACGCGATCGTCTCCTGCGGTGAGACGGCGGCCAACCTGAACTCCTGGATCGAGGTGCAGGAGGAGTACACGGCGACGGAGTACCCGGATGCCGAGATCGTCGACATCGTCTACGCCGGCGAGGACCAGGCCGCCGCCACCTCGATGGCGACGGACCTGATGAACGCCAACCCCGACCTCACCGGGCTCGTCGGCGAATGCACCTCGTCGGCTCCCGGCGTGGCGCAGGCGGTGAAGGACGCCGGCAAGATCGGCTCGGTCTTCACCGTGGGTCTGGGCACGCCGATGTCGATGAAGCCCTACCTCGAAGACGAGTCCTCGTCCGCCTCCATCCTGTGGAACGTGGAGAACCTGGGCTACCTCACCGCCTGGGCCGGTCTGCAGCTCGCCGAGGGCAACGACTTCGAGGCGACGAACGATGTCAGCGCCGACCTGCCGGCCGTCGAGTACGACGCCGACACCCAGGTGCTGCTGCTCGGGCCGCCGCTGGAGATCACCCTGGACAACGTCGACGACTTCGACTACTGATCCCGGTGCGGGCCACCGGCGCACCGCCGGTGGCCCGCATCCCATCCGCCTGCACCCAGAGGAGTCGGCCGTGAGCGCTGAGAACACCCCACCCGTGGTCGAGCCCGCGCTCCGGCTCGAGCTGCGCAACATCGTGAAAAGCTACGGCGGTGTCCGCGCCATCCGGCACGCGGATTTTGCGGTGCGGCCGGGCACCGTGCACGCCCTTGTCGGGGAGAACGGGGCCGGTAAATCCACCCTGATCAAGATCATCGCCGGTGCGGAGCGGGCGGATGCCGGCAGCATCGCGTTCAACGGCGAGGCGACCACGATCGCCTCCACCGCCGACGCGATCAAGCTCGGCGTGCAGACCGTCTACCAGGAGCCCCAGCTGTTCCCCGAACTGAGCGTGGCGGAGAACGTGTTCGTCGGCCGGGAACTCAAGCGGGGGCCGCGCATCGACTGGACGGCGCAGGCCGACCAGATGCACGAGTTGCTGGGCACCGTCGGGCTGCCGGACCGGATCGCCACGGTCAGCGTCGGCAGCCTGTCCATTGCCGAGCAACAGCAGGTCTCGATCGCCAAGGCGCTCGCCGGGGAGGCCACGGTGCTCATCCTCGACGAGCCCAGCGCCATCCTCACCGACTCCGAGATCGACGTGCTCTTCGCGGTCATCCGCCGGCTCACCGCATCCGGGGTGGCCGTCATCTACATCTCGCACCGGCTCGACGAACTGTTCCGCATCGCCGATGTGGTCACGGTGATGCGCGACGGCCGCACCATCACCACCGAGGCGATCGGTGACCTCTCGGTGCGCCAGATCGCCGAACTCATGGTCGGCGGGGTCGTCAGCGAATCCCGGCCGGTGCAGAGCGGCCCCAGCGGAGACGTGGTGCTCGAACTCGACGCGCTCTCCGGCGATGGCACCTTTCATGATGTGTCCCTGACGGTGCGCGCCGGCGAGATTGTGGGGCTGTACGGGCTCGTCGGCTCCGGCGCCGGCGACATCGCCAACGTCGTCTACGGCATCGACCGGCCCAGCGCCGGGCGGATGCTGCTGGCCGGGCAGGCCGTGACCATCCGGTCCGCGGCCAGGGCGCGGCGGCTGGGCATCCATCTGCTGCCGGCCAACCGGTCGGCGCAGGGATCGTTCTCGTTCCAAAGCATCGCCTTCAACATCACCGCGGGCGAGCTGAAACTGCTCAGCAGACTGCCCGGCTGGGTCGCCCGCCGCCGGGAACGTGACATCGCCCGCGAGTTCATCGACCGGCTGGCCGTGAAGACCCCGAGCCAGAACCAGCCGTTGAGCGCGATGTCCGGCGGCAACGCCCAGAAGGTGGTCCTCGCCCGGCAACTCGTGAAACGTCCCCGGCTGCTTGTGCTCGTCGAGCCGACCCAGGGGGTGGACGTGGGGGCGAAGGAGGAGATCCACCGCATCATCTCCAAGCTCGCCGACGAAGGCACCGCGGTGCTCGTGGTCACCAGCGACCTCGGCGAGGTGCTGCGCATCTCCGACCGCATCCTGGTGGTGCGCTCCGGCGAGATCGCGGCCGAGTTCCGGCCGGATGCGACACAGGTCGAGATTCTGGCCGCCGCTTCGGGCGCCGAAGCCTCGGAGCCGCCCGACGCCCCGGCCCCGCCGACCGAGCCCGCCGCGCCGTCGCAGAACGGTGCGCCGCCGACCGGGCCACCACCATCCGGGCCGCCGCCGCCCGGGCCGCCACCATCCGGGCCGCCACCGTCCGGGCCGCCACCGTCCGGGCCACCGCCGCCCGGGCCACCGCCGTCCGGGCCGCCGCCGACCAGAACGACGAAGGAGTCCGCATGAGCGTCGACCAGCGCGGAGCGCCCGCGGCACGCCCCACCGCCCGCCGCATCCTGCCCCCACCGGTGACCGGTCAGGAGCTGGTGCTTGTGGGCGTGATCGCCCTGCTCTGGGTCCTGCTGGGCATCTTCACGCCCGCATTCCTCACCCCGGGGTCCATCCGGCCGCTGCTGGTGTCGGTGGCGCCGATCGCGCTCATCGGCGTGGGCATGACGTTCATCATCATTACCGCCGGCATCGACGTGTCCGTGGGCGGGGCGATCATGCTCTGCGCGGTGGTCACGGCCAAGAGCCTCGTCGACCTCGACATGCCGCTGCCGCTGGCCATCCTGCTCTCCATCGGGCTGGGCCTGCTGCTCGGCCTGCTCAACGGGGTGCTCATCGCCTACGGCCGCGTGCATGCCATCATCATCACCTTCGGCACCGCGAACATCTTCCAGTTCCTGGCCCTGCGGGTGTTCGGCTCGTCCACGGTCAACGGCATCCCCGGCACCTTCGACGTCTTCGGCCGGGGCGAGGCCGGTCGCACCTTCGGCATCCCGCACAGCTTCCTGATCACGGTCGTCGTTGTGGCGGTGGCCTGGTGGTACCTGCGGCACACCTCCGGCGGCCGCAACCTGTTCGCGATCGGCGGCAACGCGCAGGCCGCGCGGCTGGCCGGCGTCGCGGTGCAACCGAGGATCCTCGGCGCCTACGCGTTGACCGGTGCGCTGGTCGGCCTCGCGGCCTGTTTCTTCATCGCCGCCGGCACCTCCACCCTCGACCAGGCCGTCGGGTCCGGCCGGGAGCTGGCGGTGATCGCCGCCGTCGTCATCGGCGGCACCTCCATCCTCGGCGGTCGCGGCTCGGTGATCGGCACCCTGCTCGGGGCGATCCTCGTGCAGACGGTCACCTCCGGTGTCACCCAGATCGGCTGGCCGTCGCAGCTCGCCAACCTGTTCGTGGGGTTGTTCATCATCATCGCCGTCGGCACGGACCTGCTCCGCCAGCGGGCCAGGAAGGCATCATGACCGTCACATCAGACCAGGCCGCACCGGCCTCCGGTGCCCCGGACCAAGCGCCCCGAGAACACCGCGGCCTCTTCTCCCGCGCCCTCGAGGCCCTGCTCACGCAGCGGGTGGTGCTTCTTGCCGTGCTCATCGTGCTGTTGGTGATCACGATGAGCATCCTGGACGCCGCCGGACTGTTGAGCGGTTCGTTCAACGCCGACTACCTCGCATCCGCCCTGATCAGCGCGGTACCGCTGGCGATGTTGGGCCTGGCCCAGCTGATGGTGATCCTGTCGGGCCGGGGCGGGATCGACCTGTCGGTGGGATCGATGGTGTCACTGACCGGGGTGGTCTTCGGTTACGCCTACGGGCTGTGGGGCTGGAGCCTGATCGCCGCGCTGGCCCTGGCCGTGGTGGTCGGCGGGTTGTGTGGCGCCGTCAACGGGGTGCTGGTGGCGTACATCGGTTTCCCGCCGCTGATCGCCACCCTGGCCACCTACTACGCCTACCGGTCGCTGGCCCTGGTGGTGAGCGACCAGAAACCGGTCAACTCGCCGGTGATCCAGGACTTCTATTCGGCGGCGCAGTCGGTGGAGCTTCCGCTGATCGGCGGCTCGCTGCCGCTGATCCCGCTGGGCATCTTCACCTTCCTGATCCCGACCATCGTGGTCGTCTGGCTGCTCCTGAACAAGACCACCTTCGGGCGGCGTTTGTACGCGCTCGGCACCAACAACGTCGCGGCCACCTGGTCCGGTATCAACGTGAAGCCCAACCGCATGGCGGTCTACGTCGCATCCGGTGTCATCTCGGGTCTGGTGGCCGTGGTCACGGTGGCCCAGTTCGCGTCGGCGCGGCCGGACGCCGGCACGAGCGGCAACGGCATGGCACTGCCCGCGATCACCATCGCGGTGCTGGGCGGGGTGGCCATCACCGGCGGCATCGGCCGGGTGGCCGGCATCGTGCTCTCCACGCTGCTGATCGTCTGGGTCAATGCGAGCATCCTGTTGGCGCTGCCCGGAAACGACGGCACCCAGTTCCAGCTGCTGGCGCTGGGCACCGTGCTGATCTTCGCCTCGTTGCTGAACGGGCTCACCAAACGCAAGTACGGCGGGATCTGACCCGCCGCTCGGTGCTGGCATCCGCATCCGCGCCACCGACTTGCGCCAAATGTCCCCTTCGACGCTCCCGAAGGGGCACATTGCCGCAAGTCGGCGAGGAACATTTCCACGACTTCCGCCAAATGCCCGCTTCGACGCCCGTGAAGGGGGAATTTGCCGCAAGTCGGCGTGGCGGCTCAGGGCGGCTAGCGCGAGCTGGTCGCCTCGACGACGGCGATCTCCCGTGTCGCGGTCTCCCGGTCCCGGTCCCGCTCGGCGGCGGCTGCCTTCGTCGACACCACGCGGATGGCCGACGTGAGCGGGTGACCGTCGCCGCGGTGCCGCACGTGCAGCCGGCCGCTGCGCGGTGAGGTGCGCGGGCGGATGCGCACCCGCAGGCGCTGGTACCGGATCATCCAGAACATCACCACGGCGGCGGCGACCAGGCCCGAGACCGCGGCGACGCCGATGGCCCATCGCGGGCCGTACAGGTCGGCGACCCAGCCGACCAGGGGTGCGCCGAGGGGGGTGCCGCCGGCGAAGATCGCCATGTACAGGGCCATCACCCGGCCGCGCATGGCCGGTTCGGTGGTGGTCTGCACGTAGGCGTTCGCGGTGGTCATCAGCGTCAGGGAGGTCAGCCCCACGAACGCCAGCGAGATCGCGAAGCTGATGTAGGTGGGCATCAGGGCGGCGATCGTGCAGGTGAGGCCGAAGAAGAAGGCGCCACCGATGACCAGTCGCATCCGGGGCCGGCTGCGGCGGGCCGACAGCAGGGCGCCGGCCACGCTGCCCACGGCCATGATCGAACTGAGCATGCCGAATTCGCTGGCGCCCATGCCGAATTCCACGGTGGCCATGGTGGAGGTGAAGATCGCGAAGTTGAAGCCGAAGGTGCCCACCAGGAACACCGTGATCAGCACGGCGACGATGTCCGGTCGTTTCCAGACGTAGCGGAAGCCCGCCACGAGTTGGCCGCGTTCCCGCGGGGCCCGGGGTTGCACCCGGAGGTCTTTGGTGCGCAGCAGCATCATCGCCAGCACGGTGAAGCCGAACGTGACCGCGTTGATCAGGAACACCCAACCGGCGCCGACGGCGACGGTGAGCACGCCGGCGACGGCCGGGCCGATCAGCCGGGCCCCGTTGAACGACGCGGAGTTGAGGGCGACGGCGTTGGAGAGACTGTCGTCGGGCACGAGTTCGGAGACGAAGGTCTGCCGGGCGGGAGCGTCGATCGCGGCCACGACGCCCAGAGCCAGGGCGAACAGGTAGACGTGCCACAGCTCGACCACCCCGGTCACGGTGATGATGCCCAGCCCCAGGCCGAGCAGGCCCATCAGCGTCTGGGTGAGCATCAGCAGCTTCCGCCGGTCGAACCTGTCGGCGATGAGCCCCGACCACGGCATCAGCACCAGCTGCGGCCCGAATTGCAGGGCCATCACGATGCCCACCGCGGTGGCGTTGTAATCGGTGAGCTGGGTCAGCACGATCCAGTCCTGGGCCGTGCGCTGCATCCAGGTGCCCACGTTGGACACCAGGGCGCCGGCGAACCAGATCCGGTAATTGACCACGCTCATCGAGCGGAACATTGCACTCAACTGTTGGCGAGCTCCTTCATGATTTCGGTTGCGGCGGCCAGCACCTGGCGCTGGTCGGGGGTGAGGCGCAGGATGCGCTGGGCGATCCAGTCGTCGCGGCGTTTACGGGTCTCGCGCACCAGGGCCAGCCCGGTGTCGGTGACGGTGAGCACCACCTTGCGGCCGTCCTCGGCCGACCCGGCGCGGTTGACCAGACCGGCCTCGACGAGCGCGTTCACGGTGCGGTTCATCGAGGGCGGGGTGACCCGTTCCTCCTCGCTGAGCGCGCTGAGGGTCATCGGGCCGAGCCGGAAGACCGCGCCGAGGGCCGAGAACTGCCCGCTGGTGAGTTCGTTGTCGGCCTGTTCCTGGCGCACCCGCCGGGCGAGCCGGCCGTTGGCGAGGCGGAAGTCGTGGCTCAACTCGGCCACCGTTCGGCGCTTGGCGTGCGGGGCCGCGACAGCGGCGTGCCCGGGCGCGGGCGGAGGGAGGAGAGTCATGATTACTTAGCCTAACAAATTAGCCATGCTAATGATTCCCGGATCCCGGCGATCCTCGCAACTGTTGCCCGTCCGGACATCTGCGCCCGGCACACCGGACGCAGATGTCCGCTTTGGCAACAGTTGTAGCGCTGGGCGGGTTGTGAGGCAGAATGAGCCCGTGCCCTCCTTCATTGACGAATACGGCGTGCCAATCGTGTACTACGCCTGGCCGGTCGACCATCCGCGCGCCGTCGTGCAGCTTGTGCACGGGGTGGGCGAGCACGCACAGCGCTACCGCGAGGTGGCCCGGTCGCTGAACGCGGCCGGCTACTCGGTCTACGCCGACGACCACCGCGGCCACGGCCAGACCGGGATGCTGCAGCACGGCGGCGACGCCGGCCAGCTCGGCAAGCCCGGCCCGGGCGGTATGCGCGCCGTGGTCGCCGCGGTGCATGCGTTCACCGGGGTGATCCGCAAGCAGGTCGCCGAGCAGGCCCGGCCCGGGCAGCCGGCTGTTCCCGTGGTGCTACTCGGCCATAGCTGGGGCTCGCTCATGGCGCAGATGATCGTGAACGAGCATCCGGAGGACTACCAGGCCGTCGTGCTCTCCGGCACCGCGTTCCGGTGGCCGGGATATCTCAACAGCGGCGACCTGAATGCCCGGCACAAGCATCTCGGCAGCACCGGCGCGGAGTGGCTGAGCCGGGACCCTGCCGTGGCGGCCGCTTTCGTCGCCGATCCGCTCACCACCGGTGTGCCGCTGGCAAAACTGTTCGGCCTCCGCGACGCCGTGCGGATCTTGGGCCGGCCCGCCCGCCGGTTGCCCGCGACCCTGCCCGTGCTCATTCAGGTGGGCGGCGACGACCCTGTCGGCGGGGAGCGCAGCGCGCAGAAGCTCGTGGCGGCCTACACCCGGCGGTCCGGCCTCACCGATGTGCGCCTGATCGTGTACCCGGGCGCCCGGCACGAGGTCTACAACGAGACCAACCGCGCCGACGTGCTCGCTGACCTGGTCGGTTGGCTGGATGCCCACCTCCCGGCCGCCGTGCAGCCCGATCCGGTCGAGGATTAGGCTGAACCCATGCATGGTGAATACAAGGTTCCTGGCGGCAAGCTCGTGGTGGTCGATCTCGACGTCGTCGACAACGTCATCACCGATTTCCGTCTGGCCGGCGATTTTTTCCTCGAGCCCGATGACGCCCTCGAGGACATCAACGCCGCGGTGAACGGCCTCGCCGCCGACAGCGACGCCGCCACCATCGCGGGAGTCGTGCGGGCCGCACTGCCGCCCCAGGCCACCCTGCTCGGGTTCTCCCCGGAGTCCGTCGCCGTCGCCATCCGTCGCTCGCTCGCCCACGCCAGCGGCTGGCGCGACTACGAGTGGCAGCTCATCCACACCAAGGCCGAGCCGCCGGTCATGCAGATGGCGCTCGACGAGGTGCTCGCGGTCGAGGTCGGCGAGGGGCGCCGCAGCCCCACCCTGCGCATCTGGGAGTGGAACGAACCGGCCGTCGTGATCGGCAGCTTCCAGTCGCTCAAGAACGAGGTCGACCCCGAGAACGCCGAGAAGTACGGCTTCACCGTGGTGCGCCGGGTCTCCGGCGGCGGCGCCATGTTCATGGAGGCCGGCTCCGTGATCACCTATTCGATCTACGCGCCCACCGAACTCGTGCACGGCATGACCTTCGCCGACTCCTACGCCTTCCTCGACGAGTGGGTCATCACGGCGCTCAAGTCCCTCGGCATCGACGCGCACTACCAGCCGCTCAACGACATCACGAGCCCCACCGGCAAGATCGGCGGCGCCGCCCAGAAACGTCTGGGCAGCGGGGCCGTGCTGCACCACGTCACCATGAGTTACGACATGGACGGCGAGAAGATGGTGCAGGTGCTGCGCATCGGCCGGGAGAAGCTCAGCGACAAGGGCATCACCAGCGCCGCGAAGCGGGTGGACCCGCTGCGTAGCCAGACCGGACTCAGCCGGGCCGAGATCATCGAGCGGATGAAGCAGACCTTCACCGGCCTCTACGGGGCGGTGCCCGGCGAGATCACCGACGACGAGTACGCCAAGGCCGCCGACCTCGTGGAGAGCAAGTTCAGCACCGACGAGTGGATCGGCCGCGTCCCGTAACCGGCAGGGCCGGCCGCCCCCGGCCGCCCGCGGCCGGCTACCGGCCGCGACTGAGCAGGTCCTGGTAGTCGGCGTGCTGGTCGATCCAGCCCGCCACGAACGGGCACGCCGCCACGACGGTTAGGTCGGTGCGGGTGCGCACGTCGTCGAGGGCCTGCTCCACGAGGATCCCGGCCAGGCCGTGCTCGCGCTTGGCGGGATCAACCTCGGTGTGGGTGAACTGGATGTCGTCACCCACGATCCGGTAATCGGCCAAGCCGGCCGGTTCGCCGTCCAGCCACAGGGTGTAGCGCGAAAGATCGGCTTCATGCACCACTGTCGCGGCGGAATCCTCACGGGTCAACTTGTCGATCGTCATCGGATCAGCGTAGGCCGACTGACAGAATGAGGGAATGCCAAACGCGTGGACTCAGTTCTCTCCCAGCCGAGTCATCCAGGCCGACAACCTGGAGGTGCTGCCCTCGCTGCCCGACGGCGCGTTCACGCTCATCTACCTCGACCCGCCGTTCAACACCGGCCGGATCCAGAAACGACAGGCCACCACCTCGGTGCGCAGCACGCTGGCCACCGGGGCGCACGCCGCCGGAACCATCACCGGTTTCAAGGGGCAGCGGTACGAACGCATCAAGGGTGATCTGCTCGGCTACGACGACCAGTTCGAGGACTACTGGGCGTTCCTGGAGCCGCGCCTGATCGAGGCCTGGCGGCTGCTCGCCGACGACGGCACGCTCTACCTGCACCTGGACTACCGGGAGGCGCACTACGCCAAGGTGCTCCTCGACGCGCTCTTCGGCCGGGACTGCTTCCTCAACGAGCTCATCTGGGCGTACGACTACGGCGCGAAGTCGAAGAACCGCTGGCCCACCAAGCACGACACGATCCTGGTCTATGTGAAGAACCCGGGGGGCTATTACTTCGACTCCAGCACCGTTGACCGTGAGCCCTACATGGCCCCCGGCCTGGTCACGCCGGAGAAGGTGGCCAAGGGCAAGCTGCCGACGGATGTCTGGTGGCACACGATCGTGTCGCCGACGGGCAAAGAGAAGACCGGGTATCCCACCCAGAAGCCGGTGGGCATCCTGCGCCGCATCATCCAGGCGTCCAGTCGCGAGGGCGACTGGGTGCTGGACTTCTTCGCCGGCAGCGGCACCACCGGCGCGGTCGCGGCGGCACTTGGTCGGAAATTCCTGTTGATCGACCAGAACCCGGAGTCCCTCGCCGTGATGCACGAGCGACTCGGCGCCCTGCCGGAGGTCGATTTCGTCGACGACGATCGGGCGGCAAGACTGGGCGCATGAGACTGCGCATTTTCACCGAGCCCCAGCAGGGCGCCAGCTACGACGATCTTCTGGCGGTGGCGCAGGCCACCGAGACGCTCGGTTTCGACGCGTTCTTCCGCTCCGACCACTACCTCGCCATGGGCGACCACGACTCCGGCCTGCCCGGGCCGACGGATGCCTGGACCACCCTGGCCGGTTTGGCCCGCGAGACGAAGCGCATCCGCCTGGGCACCCTGGTGTCCTCGCTCACCTATCGTCCGCCGGGAATCCTGGCGATCCAGGTCGCCCAGGTCGACCAGATGTCCGGCGGACGCGTTGAGCTGGGCCTGGGCACCGGCTGGTTCGAGCAGGAGCACCTGGCGTACGGCATCCCGTTCCCGGCCAAGCGTTTCGGCATGCTCGAAGAGCAGCTCGAGGTGATCACCGGCCTCTGGCAAACGCCCGTGGGCGAGAGCTACAGCTTCGCCGGTGAGCACTACAGCCTGGTCGATTCCCCCGCCCTGCCCAAGCCCACCCAGGCGCGGGTGCCCGTGATCGTAGGCGGCGGGGGAGCCAAGCGCACCCCGGCCCTGGCCGCGCGCTTCGCGACGGAGTTCAACCTGCCGTTCCCCGACTTCGCCGACATCCCGGGCAAGTTCGCCGGGGTGCGCGCCGCCTGCGAGGCCGTGGGCCGAAACCCCGGGGAACTCGTCTACTCGGCGGCGTTGATCGCGGTGGCCGGAGCGGATGAGGCCGAGTTCACCCGCCGAGCGGCAGCCGTGGGCCGGGAGCCCGCCGAGCTTCGGGAACACGGGGTCGCCGGCACCACCGCCGAGGTCGTCGACCGGCTGGGCGCTCTCGCGGCCGACGGCGTCGAGTGCGTCTACCTGCAGATCATGGACCTGGCCGACCTCGACCACCTCGATTTCCTCGCCCGCGAGGTCATGCCGCAGCTCGACTAGGGCGCGTCCGGCCGGATCAGGCCGACGCGCGGCGGATGAGCCGGGTCGGCATGATGTTGCGGTGCGGTACGTCGAGGTCGCCGGCGAGTCGCCGCAGCAGCATGTCCGCCATGGCGAACCCCATCTCCGCCGACGGCTGGCTGATCGTCGTCAACGGCACGGTGGCCCCGACCGCCGCCGGGCTGTCGTCGAAGGCCACGATCGCCACGTCGTCCGGCACTGAGTAGCCCTGCTCGCGCAACACGGCGAGGGCGCCGGTGGCCATCAGGTCGCTCGCCACGAAGAGTCCATCGAGGTCCGGGTGGCGCTCGAGCAGTCGGCGGGTGGCGGCGGTGGCCGAGACGGCGGTGAAGTCGGCGTGCTCGACGGCATCGATGGGCAGGCCGGCCCGCTCCAGGGTGCGCTGGAACCCGGTGAACCGGTCGATTCCGGCGGGCATGTCGATCGGTCCGGTGATCGAACCCAGGCGGCGGCGCCCGATGTCGAGCAGATGCTGGGTGGCCGTCTCCGCGCCGGCGATGTTGTCCACGTCCACAAAATAGGCGTCGGTGCCCAGGTCGCTGGCCGGTCGACCACCGAACACCAGCGGGATCATCGCCTCGACGTCGGCGAGGAACTTGTCCCGGGTGTGGTGGGACACCACGAGGGCACCGTCGAGGTTGCCGCTGCGCAGGTAGCGCATGGTCTTGTGTGTCGGATCGCTGGACGCCACGAGGAGATTGAGGATGTACTCGCTCTCGTCCAGGCGCTGCGTGATGCCCTGCACCACCGCGGCGAAGTACGGGTCACCGAAGAACCGGGTGATGTCCTCGGGCACGATCAGGGCCACGGCCTGGGTCTGCCGGCTGGCCAGCGATCTGGCGGCCCGGTTCGGCACATAATTGAGCCGTTCGATCGCCGCGTTCACGACGGCGACGATGTCCGGGCTCACCTTGGGTGACCCGTTGACCACCCGGCTCACGGTGGCGCGGGACACGCCAGCGGCCTCAGCGACCAACTCGAGCGTTGGCTGTGCTGGACGCGTCTGGCGCGTTCCGGTTGTCATGAGAGCCATTCTATTTTGCGGAGCTGCCCGGTGCGATCATCCCTTTACCGCGCCCTGCATGATGCCGGCGACAAGCTGCTTGCCGAGCACAACGAAGAGCGCGATGAGGGGGATGATCGAGAGCACGACGCCGGACAGCACCAGGGAGTAGTCGACGTAGTACGCCGCCTGCAGCTGCTGCAGTGCGACCGGCAGGGTGGGGTTGCCCGGGTCGAGCACGATGAACGGCCAGAAGAAGTTGGTCCAGGTGCCGATGAAGGCGAACAGGGCCAGCATCGCGGCGGCGGGACGTGCGGCCGGCAGACCCACATGCCAGAAGCTGCGGATCATCGAGGCACCGTCCATGCGCACGGCCTCGATCAGCTCGTCGGGCAGGGCGTCCTTGAGGTACTGCGTCATCCAGAACACCCCGAACGCGGTGACCAGGCCGGGAGCGATGACCGCCCACAGGCTGCCCGTCCACCCCAACCGGGACATCACGATGAACAGCGGAACGATGCCCAGCTGGGTGGGCACCGCCATGGTGGCGATGACGAAGACCAGCAGGCCTTCCCGGCCGCGGAACTTGAGCTTCGCGAAGGCGTAGCCGGCCAGGGTGGAGAACGCCACCACGCTGAGCGCCACGGCCGACGACACGATGATGCTGTTCAGCAGGGCATTCCAGAAGGGGATGCTGTCGATGACGGTAGCCGCGTTGGCGAAGAAGTTGCCGCCGGGCACGAAGATCATGCCGTTCTTGTTGATGGCGGCGGCATCCTGGCTGCCGATCAAAAAGGACCACCAGATCGGGAAGAAGGAGCCGAGGATGACCGCGACGAGGACGCCGTAGACCCAGAAGCCCGGGCGGCGGTCGTGGCCGCCGATTGAACGTGTCTTTCTCATGAGATTCCTCGTGCCTTGATGGGTCGAACCTTGATGGCCTTGTCGCTGGTGGCGCTGATTCGACGGCTGATGTAGAAGTTGAGCGCGGCGATCAGGACGATGATGAGGAACAGGAGCCAGGAGACAGCGGAGGCCCGGCCGAAGTTCCGCTGGTTCCAGCCCAACTCGTAGATGTAGAGGGTCAGCGTCTGCCATTGCCGGCTCGCCCCGCCCTGTCCGTACTGGTCGAACATGCGCGGCTCGTCGAAGATCTGCAGCCCGCCGATGGTGGACGTGATGATCACGAAGATGATGGTGGGGCGCATCAGCGGAACGGTCAGCGACCAGAAGGTGCGCCAGCGGCCGGCACCGTCGATGATGGCCGCTTCGTAGTAGTCACGCGGAACGGCCTGCATCGCGGCCAGGAAGATCAGGGCGTTGTAGCCGGTCCAGCGGAAGTTGACCATCGTGGCGATGGCGAAGTGACTGGGAATGACGTCGACGTGCCAGCGGATGGACTCGATGCCGACGGTGTTCAACAGCTGGTTGATGACGCCGTACTTGTCGCCGAACAGGTCGTTGAAGATGAGGGCCACGGCCACCGGGGCCACAACGTAGGGCAGCAGCACTCCCATGCGCCAGAACGTCTTGCCGCGCAGGTTGAAGTCGAGCACCGCGGCGATGGCGATGGCGGCGATGACCTGGGGGACGGCCGAGAGCAGGAAGATGCTGAAGGTGTTGCGCAGCGAGATCCAGAAGTACGGCTGCGCGAGCACGGTCTGGAAGTTCTCCAGGCCGACGAAGTCACCCTGCCCGCCGATCAGGTTCCAGTCGTGCAGCGACACCCACGCCGTGTAGGCCAGCGGGAACAGCCCGATGAGGGCGAAGACGATGAAGAACGGGGAGATGTAGAGGTACGGGGAGAGCTTCACGTCCCAGTGGGAAAGGCGGTGGTTGAAGGAGATGCGGCGGATGGCGCGGGCATCGACTTCGGTCGCGGCTGTCATTCGAGTCCTTGAGGGGTGAGAGCAGGTGAACATAAGGGAGCCAGGTGGAGGCAGGTGCCTCCACCTGGCGGGTACTGCACTCCACCCGGCGAACGGCTAGGTGAAGAACGCGGGCTGTGGAGAGTTAGCCGAGCGCGTTGACGTCAGTGACGAACTGCTCCCACGACTTCTCGCGAGTCATGGTTCCGTCTTCGACCCGGGTGAGGGCCTGCTGCATGGCGTCGTTGATCGGGAAGTACTTCACGCCCTTGAACGGGGTGACGTCAACGGCCGCCGCGCGGGTGGCCAGGATCTGGCCGACCGGTGCGTTGTTGAAGAACTCGTTCGTCGAGTCGAGCAGTTCCGGGCTTTCCAGCGCGTCGACCTGGCTCGGGAAGGTGCCCTTGGAGGCGAACGCGGAGAGCTGCTGCTCGGGTGCGGTCAGCCAGGCGGCCAGCTTCTGGGCTTCTTCCTGGTGCTTGGACTGCGCGGGAACGGTCAGGTACGAACCGCCCCAGTTGCCGCCGCCGCCGGGGAAGGTGTCGGCGATGTCCCAGCCGGTGACGCCGGCCGCGTTGCCCTCGATGATGCCGAGCATCCAGCCCGGGCACAGCATGGTCGCGAAGCCGTCGTTCTGGAAGCTCGCGGTCCAGTCATCGCTCCACTGCTGGAGGTGAGCGGAGAGGGTGCCACTGGCGTCGAGGACGCTGTTGTAGGCCGCCTTCACGTCGGGGTTCTCGGTGGCGATGACGGTTCCGTCATTTTCTTCGTAGGCGTTGTCGAACTGGTTGATGACGCCCTGCCAGGTGGCTCCTGCGGAGTCGAACCACGGCACGTCGGTGCCGGCGGCGGTGAACTTCTCACCGGCGGCGTAGTAGCTGTCCCAGCTGTCGCCGAGCAGGGTGGCAACCTCGGCGCGGTCGGTGGGCAGACCGGCGGCGGCGAAGAGGTCGGAGCGGTAGCAGACGCCCTCGGGGCCGATGTCGGTGCCGTAGGCGATCAGGTTGCCGTCGGCGTCCGTTGCCGCGGCTTCCTTCCACTCGAGCCAGCGGCCTTCGACCTCGTCATCGGACAGGTCCACGAACTGGTCGGAGTACTGCAGGAGCTCGGGGAGCCAGTCGACCTCGATGGCTTCGACGTCACTCAGCCCGCTGCCGGCGGCGAGCCGGGTGGTGAGGTTGTCGCGGGCCTCGTTCGACGTGGCCGCCTTCTTCGCCACGACGGTGACGCCGGGGTTTTCTTCCATGTACTTCTCGAACAGGCCTTCATAGCCGAATTCGTTGAAGGTGGCGACGGTCAACTTGACCTTGCCACCATCCGTTCCGCTCGAGTCGCTTGCGGGGGCACAGCCCGAGGCAAGCAAGGCGATGGCTGCGGCGCCGGCAACGGCGGCCACAATCGTGGGGCGCGGGAAACGCTTCACGGTCACTCCTTTGTGTGTGTGGTGCTGGTGGGTGCGGAGCGCCGTCGAACTGCTGTGAGAGCGCTCTCACGTGTGGTGCCCACCATAGGCTGATCCGACGAGCCCTGTCAAGAGAGCGCTCTCACAAATGGGCACTGACACCCAACTCGTTACCCGGCCCCACCCGGCCCGCCCGCGTAACTGTTGCCCGTGCGGACTTTTGCGCCCGGCACACCGGGCGCAAAAGTCCGCAACGGGAACAGTTGAGCCGGGGGTTTAGGCGAAGACGACCACGGCTTCGGGCACTGTGGCCGGGCCGGAGACCAGGTGAAGGGTTGTGCGGTTGCCGGCACCCGTGCGGATGAGCTCGGCGAGCACCGCGGCCACGTCGGCACGCGGGATGCTGCCCTTGGACTCCGGGTGCACAACACCGGATTCGTCGGGGCCGGTGCGTTCGAGGCGCACGAGTCCGGTCGCAGCGTCGTCGGTGAGGGCGCCGGGTCGCACGATGGTCCAGGCGAGCGGGCGACGGGTGAGGTCTTCCTCGGCACCGAGCTTGGCCCGGAGGTAGGCGATGAAGTCGGCCGGCACGTCGTCGGGGGTTGCGCCGTCGCGCACGAGGTCGGCGCCGGTGGAGGAGATCTGGATGAACCGGTCCACCCCGGCCGCCTCGGCAGCGTCGGCCAGGATCACCGAGGCGCCCAGGTCGACCGAGCTCTTGCGGGCGTCGCCGCTGCCTGCTCCGGCTCCGGCCGCGAATACGGCCACGTCGGCACCGGTGAGCACCGCGCTGACCTCCTCGACCGACACGGCCTCCAGGTCGAGCACCTGCGGCTTCGCGCCGTCGAGCAGGAGATCGGCGCTCTGTTGCTCATTGCGGATCAGCCCGACGACCTCGTGGCCGTCAGCGACCAGGTCCCGGGTGAGGGCTCGAGCAATTTTTCCATGTCCACCGGCAATAACAATTCTCATACCAGGAACAACAGGCTTGCGGCCGGGGGAATTCCCCGGTGCCGCTAAGCTCGGCATCGTGCCTGATCACATGCGCCGGGGGGCGTCGCAACATGTACGCCGCAGACGTGCTCTGGTCGTCGCGGCCGCCGCCGTGCTGACCGTGCTGGCAATCGGTGCCGTGGTCGCTGGCGCGGTCACCGGGCAAGCCGCATCCGCACCGTCGGCCGCAGCATCGGCCACGCCGCCGACCGCTGCGCCGGCCAGCCCCGCGCCTCCGCCCCGCCCGGCACCGGATGCCACCCCGGCACCCGCCCCCGCGCCCACCTTCGACGTGTCGGCGCACTCGATCGACGATCCGAACAGCATCTGGGTGGTGGTCAACAAGACCCGCCCGCTCACCCCCACCGACTTCATCCCTGGCGACCTCGTCGAGGTGCCGGTGCCGTTCGCGAACCCGCCGCGGATGCGCGTCGAGGCGTCCGACGCCACCGTGGCCCTGTTCGCCGCCTTCACCGCCGAGACCGGCCTCAAGCTGCAGTCGCAGAGCGCCTACCGGGACTTCGCCGCCCAGACCCGCATCTACGATCAGGACATCCTCACTCTCGGCCAGGCCGGCGCCGACCTGAGCACCGCACGACCCGGCACGAGCGAGCACCAGACCGGCCTGACCATCGACATCAGCGCCCAGCCCGGCGACTGTTCTCTCTCCGCCTGCTTCGGCGAAACCCCGCACGGGCAGTGGCTGGCTGCCAACGCCTGGCGATTCGGTTTCCTGCTGCGCTACCCGGCCGACAAGGTGCCGGTCACGGGATACGAATACGAACCATGGCACTACCGTTACGTCGGCACCGCGCTTTCTGAAGAGTTACACAGCACCGGAGTGACCACCCTGGAAGAGTTCTTCGGGCTGCCTGCTGCGCCCGGCTACCCCTGATCGTCCACCGCCTCCCGTCGTTTCGCGCACGGGTTAGGAGGGTCCGTACAGGTTCCGGCGCCGAACGGATGATTAGCTAACGGGTCCCCACCCCCCGCTAATGAGAAACGATTTCGTGCGTCCAGTCCCCCTCCCCGAAACCCGCAAGTCAGCCAGACGCAAACAAAAAAAGGCGCGCACCACTCGCCACCTTCTGGTGGTGGCAAGCATCGGGTCCGGGGGGACCGTGCTGGCCCTGGTGGCCGGCCTGGTACTCGGCGGCCAAGATGCGACCGCCGACGCAGGCCCGGCCACCGCGAGCGTCGCGCCCGTCGCGTCGCCCAGCCCGACGCCGACGTCCACACTGACGCCGAGCTCCACCACAACGGATGCGCCCGCCTCGACCGCCACGATCGAGTCGGCATCGAACCCGGTCGCGGTTCCGATCATCCGCAGCGCCGTGGCAGCAGAGGACGGTGCCGCGGTCGGGCCGGTCACCGGTGGAACCACCGTCACACTGACCGGCACAGACCTCACCGCCGTGGCGACCGCCACCTTCGGCGACAACCCCGCGGAGGTCGTCTCGGCCACGCCGGACACCCTCACCCTGCACACCCCCGCCGCCACCGACCTCGACCCGGGCAACGTGCCCGTGAGCGTCTTCAGCGCCACCGGTGAACCCGTTGAAGTGGCCGTCCGCACCGAGATTCCGGCCGGCGACGGCACCGCAGTGAGCGGACCGGATGCTCTCGCCACGGCGATCGAGCCCACCGCCAGCCCCGGTGTCACCGCCGCCGGTGACGCGGTTGACGCCGCGGCCGCATCCGCCGCCGCACCCGCGCTCAGCTTCACCTACGTACCCGACCCCAAGATCACCGCGCAGATCGACTACGCCCTCGCGCACTGGGAGGACTACAACTCCGATGTCTACGGGGTGATCCGCGGCAACGACTGTGTCAACTTCACCAGCCAGTCACTCATTGCGCGCGGCTGGACCATGGACGCCGACTGGTCGTTCAGCGCCGGCAAGTACAGCACCGCCTGGGCGAGCTCCACCGCGTTCGCCGCGTACCTGGCCGAGCACCCGGAGCGCGCCACCGCGCTGACCGACGAGCAGCGCAGCGACGTGAAGGTCGGCGACATCGTGCAGTTCGACTGGGACCGGTCCGGCGACCGGGACCACACCGGCATCGTCTCCCGGGTGGTCAAGACCGGCAGCGGAGTGGAGATCTACTACGCCGGCCACACCGCCAATACGCAGTACCACTCGGTGGACGAGTCACTGGCCAACACCGGTGGCACGGTCTCCTACTGGAGCGTCGTCTAGGCACTGACCGCAGGTTCGTCGCCGGGTCTCGACAAGCTCGACCAGCGAGTGGTCGGGTCGGTCCGCGGGTCGCGACCGTCGCGTCGGTCGAGCGTGTCGAGACCTGGCGGGTCGGTCTGCGGGTGGCGACCGTCGCGTTGGTCGAGCTTGTCGAGACCTGGCGGGTCGGTCTGCGGGTGGCGACCGCAACGTTGGTCGAGCTTGTCGAGACCTGGCGGGTCGGTCTGCGGGTCGCGCCGCAACGTTGGGCCGAGATCTTTGTGAGCTCAACCACAGCTCATCGGCCTGTCCCAGACTGTTCGGGGCATGATGTGGTTGGCTTGAAATTCATCCCCCCGAATAGAGGTAATTGTTGTGGCTGTAGCTCGACCTGCACGGATCGGCGTCGCCGCCCTCGTTCTCGGTGGCCTCGTCGTCGGTGCGGTGGCCCTGGCCACCTCCGGCGGCGAGGGTACCTCGACAGCGGACTCCCGCACCACCGCGACGACCAGCGCCTCCCCGACCCCGACGGCGACCGCCACGGCCACCACCGAACCACGCGAAACCCCCGTGGCCACAGCGGAACCGGTGGCCGTGGATCCCGCCGTTCAGGCCCAGCTCAACTACGCGCTCACCTACTGGAGCGACTACAACACCGACCGGTACGGCGTGGTCACCGGCACCGACTGTGTCAACTTCACCAGCCAGGCGCTCATCGAACGCGGCTGGACCATGGACGACGCCTGGTACGCATCCGGCACCGGCTCGGACTTCGACTTCTCGTCGCCCTGGGTGAGCTCGACGGCATTCATGAACTACGTCGCGGACACCGGTAAGGCCACCGCCCTGACCGATGATCAGCGCGACCAGGTGAAGCTCGGCGACGTCGTCCAGTTCGACTGGGACAACTCCGGCGACCGCGACCACACCGCGATCGTGTCGAAGATCGAGGGCACCGGCGACAACATCGTCATCTACTACGTCGGGCACACCGACGACACCGACTACCGGTCGGTGGACTACGCCATCACCGAGAAGCACCCCGGCGGCACGGCGTACTACTGGAGCATCCCCTAACCGACCCCAGATGCAGCAAATGCCCCGTCACCAACGTGTCGGGGCATTTTCGCGCTACTCGCGGGCTGGGGTCAGCTGATCGCGGCGTCGACGATGGCCTTCGCCTCGGCCTGCACCAGCTTGAGGTGCTCCGCGCCCTTGAACGACTCGGCGTAGATCTTGTAGACGTCTTCGGTGCCGCTCGGGCGGGCCGCGAACCAGGCGTACTCGGTGAAGACCTTCACGCCGCCGATGGCCGCGCCGTTGCCGGGAGCGTTACTCAGGGCGCCGATGATCTTGTCGCCGGCGAGTTCGGTGGCCGTGATCGCGGCGCCGTCGAGCTTGCCGAGCGCCGACTTCTGCGCCGGGGTGGCCACGGCATCGATGCGCTCGTAGGCCGGAGCGCCGAAGTGTTCGGCCAGTTCGGCGTAGCGCACGCTGGGCGACTTGCCGGTCACGGCCACGATCTCCGAGGCCAGCAGGGCCAGCAGGATGCCGTCCTTGTCGGTGGTCCAGACGGTGCCGTCGAAACGCACGAAGCTCGCACCGGCGCTCTCCTCGCCGCCGAAGGCGACCGAACCGTCGATCAGGCCGGGCACGAACCACTTGAAGCCGACCGGCACCTCCCACAGCTCACGGCCGAGGAACCCGGCAACCCGGTCGATCATGGTGGAGGAGACCAGCGTCTTGCCGATCGAGGCATCCGCACGCCAGCCGTCGCGGTGGCTGTACAGGTACTCGATGGCCACGGCGAGGAAGTGGTTGGGGTTCATCAGGCCGGCGTCCGGCGTGACGATGCCGTGCCGGTCGGCGTCGGCGTCATTGCCGGTGAGGATGTCGTAGTCGTCCTTGTGCGCCAGCACCGAGGCCATCGCGGACGGGCTGGACGGGTCCATCCGGATCTTCTCGTCCCAGTCCAGGGTCATGAAGGCCCAGGTGGGGTCGACGAGCGGGTTGACCACGGTGAGGTTGAGTTCGTACCGGTCGCGGATGGCGCCCCAGTAGTTCACGCTGGCGCCGCCGAGCGGGTCGGCGCCGATGCGGATGCCGCTGGCCTTGATGGCCTTCATGTCGATGATGTTCTCGAGGTCGTTGACGTAGTTCCCGCGGAAGTCGTAGGTCTCCACGGCGCTCGGCTCGGCCATGCGCACGTCGCGCATGTCATCGGCGATGATCTCATTGGCACGGTTCGCGATCCACGAGGTGGCGTCGCTGTCGGCCGGGCCGCCGTGCGGCGGGTTGTACTTGAAGCCGCCGTCTGCGGGCGGGTTGTGGCTCGGGGTGACGACGATGCCGTCGGCCTGGTCGTCGTGACCGGCCCGGTTGTACGCCAGGATCGCGTGTGACAGGGCGGGGGTGGGCACGAAGTCGTCGAACTCGTCGACCAGCACGCGCACGCCGTTGCCGACCAGGACCTCGAGGGCGCTGGTGGTGGCCGGGGCGCTGAGGGCGTGGGTGTCCGCGCCGATGAACAGCGGGCCGGTGATGCCCTGTTCGGTGCGGTACTCCACGATCGCCTGGGTGGTGGCGAGGATGTGGTTCTCGTTGAAGGCCGTGTTCAGCGAGCTGCCCCGGTGGCCCGACGTGCCGAAGACAACCTTCTGGATGCTGACTGACACATCCGGTTTGAGGTCGTAATAGGCCCTGATGAGGGCCTCGACGTCGATCAGATCGGATTTCTGGGCCGGGGTGCCTGCGCGTTCGCTCATAGTGCCCAGTCTTGCACTCCAACTAGGCTGTGAGCCATGCCAGAGACTCCCGATGTGCACTACAGCTATCTCGGCCCGGCGGGAACCTTCACCGAGGCCGCCCTCGCGCAGGTGCCCGAGGCCCAGGGCCTGCCGTGGCGGGCCGTGAACAACGTGGGCGAAGCGTTCAACGATGTGGTGACCGGCCGTAGCGTCGCCGCGATGATCGCGATCGAGAACTCCGTCGACGGCGGGGTCAGTGCCACCCAGGATGCCCTGGCGAGCGTGCCGAACCTGCGGATCATCGGCGAGTACCTGGTGCCGGTGAATTTTGTGCTCGTCGCCCGCCCCGGCACCACCCTCGACGACGTCAAGATCGTGAACGCGCACCCGGTGGCGTACGCGCAGTGCCGCAGCTGGCTCGAGACCACTCTGCCCAAGCACGGCCACATCCCCTCCTCCAGCAACGTGGCCGCGGCGGCCTCCCTGTTCGAGCCCGGCGGGCCGGCGGATGCCGCGGTGGCGCCGCCCGGCATCGAGAAGCACCACGACCTCACGGTGCTGGCCCGCAACATCGGCGACAACCCCAACGCGGTGACCCGGTTCGTGCTGGTGGGACGCACCACGGTGATCCCGGCGCCCACCGGTGCCGACAAGACCAGCGTGATCGTGGAGCTGCCGGAGGATCACGCCGGCGCCCTGCTCGAAATGCTCGAGCAGTTCGCCACCCGGGGCGTCAACCTCAGCCTGATCCAATCCCGGCCCATCGGCGACGCCCTCGGCCGCTACCGGTTCGTCATCGACGCCGACGGCCACATCAATGACGAACGGGTCGCGGATGCGTTGCTCGGCCTTCGCCGTTTCAGCCCCAAGGTGATCTTCCTCGGCTCGTATCCGCGGGCCGACAAGGCGGCCAACGTGTTCACCGACCGTTACAACGATGGAGTGTTCATCGAGGCCAGGGACTGGCTGCGCGGTCTGGTGTCGGGGGAGCCCACGGCGTGACCGACCCCGGGGGTACCGACCGGCCGGCCTTCGACCCGCGGCATGACGCCCGGTTCCAGCGCGGTTACCGGCCCGGTGACGACGACGGCGCGGCCCCGGTGCGCCGCAGCCGAGGCGCCGCCCCGCCGGCCGCCGTCGCTCCGCCGACCGCCGTTGCCCCCGCACCGTTCGCCCCACGCGCCGAGGCCGACCCGGTCCCGGGTGGCATCGATCCACAACCGACGGACGACCTGGACGACTTCGACACGCTCGTCTTCGACGCCGACGGCTTCGAGGACGAATTGGAGCCGTCGCGGTGGAACCCGTTCATCGCGCTGCTCTGGCTGGTCGTCGTCGTCTTCGTCGGCGGTGCGGTCGCATTGCAGGTGCAGGCCGCGACCCTCTCGTACTCGAACATCTTTTACGACGGCAATGGCCCGGTGCCGATCGAGATGCTGATCCAGCAGCTGAGCTACTCGATCGCATCACCGGTGCTGATCGCGGGCCTGGTCACACTGGCCGGCCTGCTGTTCTGGCACGCCTGGACCTGGCGGGCACGCCGGGTCGCCCCGCGGGGCTGACGGCTCAGGCCTCCGCCGGCACCCGGCCGGCCGGCACCCGCACCAGCAGGGCGCCGGCATCCGCCCGCAGGAACACGCTCTTCACCAGCCCGAACTCGTCGCCGTCCAGTTCGAATTCCTGCGGCTTCTCCGGCACGATCCGGATGTCGGTGCCGAGCAGGGTGGTCATGGAGCGTTCGTTGTCTTCCTCGGTGAACTCGATGATGCGCCGGCCCACGGCCGAGCGGCGCAGCACACCGTTCTGCCAGGTGACCCGCCGCCAGATCTTCAACCAGCCGAGCACCCCCTTGGGTTGCAGCACGGCGATGTCGAGGATCCCGTCATCCAGCAGCGCGTCGGGCAGGAACTGGATGTTGCCGGGCAGCAGGCCGCAATTGGCGATCAGGATGGTGCTCACCTGCGCCTGGTGCTCGCTGCGGGTGCCCAGGTTGTAGCGGATCCGGAACGGTTCGGCCTTGGGAATGGCGCGCATGCCCGCATCCACGTACGCCAGCCAGCCCACCTGTTTCTTCAGGTCGGGCCGGGTGGCCGCGATCATCTGCGCGTCCAGGCCGAGCCCGGCCATCACCAGGAACACGTGGTCGTCGATCCGTTCGTCGGTGTAGGTCACCGAGGCCACACCCAGGTCGATCGCCCGGGTGTCGCCGGTGAACGCGATGCGGATCGCGTCGTCGAGGCTGTTCAGCGGCAGTTGCAGGTTGCGGGCCAGCAGGTTGCCGGTGCCCACCGGCAGCACGCCCAGCGGAACCTCCGCGCCGCGGAGCGCCTCCGCGACGGCGCGCACGGTGCCGTCTCCGCCGGCGACGAGCACCAGGTCCACTCCGTGGCGCAGCGCCCGACGGGTGACCCGCTGGCCGGGATCCTCCACCGACGTCTCGAACCAGAGCGGCTCGGCCCACCCGGCCGACGCGGCGGCCGCGATCACGCCGGCGGTCAATCGGGCGACATCCGTTTTCACCGGGTTGTAGACCACGGCGGCCCGCCGCTCGGCTGGGGTGTCGTTGCTGGGGGCCGGGGAAGTGGGCTGCACCCGCACAGGCTAGCAAGGCGGCGCGAACGGCGCTTGTAGACTGGCCGGGTGATTGATCCGGTGCTGCTACGCGAAAATCCCGACCTCATCAAGCGATCGCAGGAGGCGCGGGGCGATTCCGTCGACGCCGTCGACGAGGCGCTCGCCGCCGACGCCGAACGGCGATCCTCGATCACCAGTTTCGAGGCACTGCGCGCATCGCAGAACGCCTTCGGTAAAACGGTGGCCCAGGCCCCGCCCGCCGAGAAGAAGGCCTTGGTCGCACAGGCGCAGATCCTCGCCGCCGAGGTCAAGGCGGCCGGTGTGGTGGCGGCGGAGGCCGAGGCCCGGTTCACGGCCGTGATGCGCACCCTGGCCAACCCGATCATCGACGGCGTGCCGGCCGGCGGCGAAGACAACTTCACCACCCTGCGCACCCACGGCGAGGTCCCCACCTTCGACTTCGATGCCCGCGACCACCTCGAGTTGGGCGAGAAGCTCGGCGCCATCGACATGGCCCGCGGCGCCAAGGTGTCCGGTGCGCGGTTCTACTTCCTGCGCGGCATCGGCGCCCGGCTCGAGATCGCGCTGATGAACATGGCGCTCGACCACGCCCTCGCGGCCGACTTCATCCCCATGATCACGCCCACCCTGGTGCGGCCGGAGATCATGGACGGCACCGGCTTCCTCGGCGAGCACGCCGACGAGATCTACCACCTGCCCGCCGACGACCTCTACCTCACCGGCACCAGCGAGGTCGCGCTCGCTGGGTACCACAGCGACGAGATCCTCGACCTCACCGACGGCCCGCTGCGGTACGCCGGCTGGTCCACCTGCTACCGCCGTGAAGCGGGCTCGGGCGGCAAGGACACCCGCGGCATCATCCGGGTGCACCAGTTCAACAAGCTCGAGATGTTCACCTACGTGCTCCCCGAGAACGCCGAAGCCGAGCACAACAAGCTCGTCGCCCTGCAGGAGAGCATGCTGCAGGCCCTCGGCCTGAGCTACCGCGTCATCGACGTCGCCGCCGGCGACCTGGGCTCCAGTGCCGCCCGCAAGTACGACATCGAGGCCTGGGTGCCCACCCAGGACGCGTACCGCGAGCTCACCAGCACCAGCAATTGCACGACCTACCAGGCCCGGCGCCTCGACATCCGCTACCGCACCGAGTCCGGCAAGACCGCCCCGGTCGCCACCCTCAACGGCACCCTGGCCACCACCCGCTGGATCGTCGCCATCCTCGAGACCCACCAGCAGGCGGATGGGTCGGTCATCGTGCCCGAGGCACTGCGACCGTACCTCGGTGGGCTCGACGTGCTCACGCCCATCCGATGACCCGTCGGACGGACGCCCCCTGGCTGATCGCCCTCGACATCGACGGCACCACCCTGCACGAAGACGGCACCATCAGCGACGCCGTCATCCGGCAGATCCGCCGGGTGGCGGATGCCGGCCACGAGATCATGCTCGCCACCGGACGCAGCGCCGCCGCCACCTTGCCGGTGCTGGACCGCCTCGAGATCACCCCGAAGTACATCGTCTGCTCCAACGGGGCGATCACCCTGCACCGCGACCCGGATGCGCCGATGGGCTACCGCCGCGAATGGGTCGAGACTTTCAACCCGAGCGAGGTGCTCCTCTCCATCCGCTCGCACCTCAGCAACGCCCGCTACGCCGTGGAAGACGAGCACGGCTACTACCGGTACACCGAGCCGTTCCCCGACGCCACCATCGGCATCGACAGTGAGCACGTCACCTTCGACGAACTGCTCAGCCGCGATGCCACCCGTGTCGTCGTGGTGTCACCCGACCACGACATGGACGACTTCCTCGAGGTCGTCGAGCAGATGGGCCTGAACCGGGTCAGCTACGCCATCGGTTGGACCGCCTGGCTCGACATCGCCCCCGACGGGGTGAACAAGGCCACCGCCATGGAGCGGGTGCGCGCCGAACTCGGCGTGCCGCGCAGCCGGGTGATGGCCGTGGGCGACGGCCGCAACGACATCGACATGCTCCTCTGGGCGGGCGCCCAGGGCCGCGGCGTGGCAATGGGTCAGTCACCCGAGGACGTGCTCGAGGCGGCCAGCGAACTCACCGTGAGCGTCTACGACGACGGCCTCGCCGTGGTGCTGAGCAGCCTCTAGCGCACCCGCGAGCGCCCGTGCAGGAGCTTGCCAGATAACGGTGTCAGGATGCACATTCCGTGATCGGCTAAGATCGGGCAAAGTTCGATGTTGGATCTCCCGTCACGGGATGGCCCAGCGACGAACACGGGAGGGCTGTCCGAGCGGCCGATGGAGCCAGTCTTGAAAACTGGTGGGCAGAAATGTCTCGTGGGTTCGAATCCCACGCCCTCCGCGCCGCGAGGCGCTGTATCTGCATAATGACGAAAGGATCTGCGTGAGCGACCAATTGCGCCCCCGCTCGAAACGATCGAAGCAGATCAGCCCGATCGCCCGACACGGACGGCTCAAGCGCTCCAACGCATTCGCCAACGTCGCCAAGGTCCTCGCCGCCGCCCTCGCGGTGGTCATGGTCAGCGGGGTGTCCGTCGCGGCCCTCGCCACCCTCAACGTCGCCGCGAGCGTCAAGCCCGGTGTGGTGCTGGACAACGAGACCGACGGCCCCGCCCCGCAGATCGATTCGATCGACGGCGGCGCCAACCTGCTTCTCGTCGGCAGCGACAGCCGCGTCGGCCAGGGTGACGGCTACGGCGATCCCGAAAAAGAAACCGCCGTGCTCAACGACGTGACCATGCTGATGCACATCGCCGAAGACCACAGCAGCGCCACCGTCATCAGCTTCCCGCGAGACACCTTCGTGCCGATCCCCGAATGCACGGGCCCCGAGGGCGAAACCTACTCCGCCATGAGCAGCCAGAAGATCAACACCACCCTCAACTACGGTGGCCTGTCCTGCACCGTCTCGACGGTCGAGGAGCTCACCGGCCTGTCGATCCCCTATGCCTCCCTGATCCAGTTCAACGGCGTCGCGGCAATGTCCGAGGCCGTCGGCGGGGTGCCCGTCTGCATCGCCGAACCCATCGTCGACGAGCACACCGACCTCGACCTCGCCGCCGGCGAGCACGAGCTCAAGGGCCTCGAGGCGCTGCAGTTCCTGCGCACCCGGTACGGAGTCGGCGACGGCAGCGACCTGGGCCGCATCAGCAACCAGCAGGTCTTCCTGTCCTCACTCGTGCGCACCCTGAAGAGCGCCGAGACGCTGAGCGACCCGATCAAGCTGTACTCGATCGCCAAGGCCGCCGTCGACAACATGGAACTGTCCAACTCCCTGCAGAGCATGGACACCATGGTGTCCATCGCCATGGCGCTCAAGGACATCCCGCTCGACAAGGTCGTCTTCGTGCAGTACCCGGTCAACTACGTCGACGGCGGTGTCGCGCCCGACGAGGTCGCCGCCGCGGACCTGATCGAGGACATCAACAACGACGTCTCCCCGACCCTGGCGCCCGGCGAGGCCGACTTCACCTCGGTGGGCGATCCCGCCGCCACCGCGGCGCCCGTCGACCCCGCGGCCCCGGTTGATCCCGCCGCGCCGGTCGACCCCGCGGTCACCGAGGAGGCCCTGTCGCCGAACGTCTTCGGCCAGGACGCATCCGAACTCACCTGCTCGGCCGGCCGCGCCCTCGAGGACCAGTAACACCGCGGCCACGGCATCCGACCAGCCGATGTGCAATTGGATGCCGCGGTGCGGTTAGTATGGTGGATGTGCGTTTGCGAAAGCTCTCGCTCGGGAGACGTCGCATAGCCCGGCTTAGTGCACCACCCTGCTAAGGTGGAGTGCCCTTCACAGGGCACCGAGGGTTCAAATCCCTCCGTCTCCGCACGTGGAAAACCCGCCCGATCACACCGATCCGGCGGGTTTTTCGTTTCTGCGGCGGCGGCGTCGCTCAGCGGTCGGTGAGTTCCACGACGTTCACGGGCGAGAGATCGACGGTGACCCGGTCGGGGTCGATGCCGGCGGCGACCAGTGCGGTTTCCAGCTCGGCGGTGCCCGGCGCCGGCGGGGCGCCTTGCACGTGCAGGATCGCCTCATCGCCCTGCATGGAGACACCGGTGACCGACCAACCGACTCCGGTGGCCCACTTCTGGCCTACCTCTTGCACCGTACCTTCCAGGTTGCTGCGCGCTGCGACGTGGATGCTCGTGAGCGTGAGCGGCACACCGACGACCAGCAGCATCGCGGCCAGGAAGGCCACCGGGGTGACCAGGCTCGGTGTGCTGCTGTCGCCGGGAACTCGGCGGCGCACCAGCCGGCTCACGCCGTAGACCGACATGACCACGATGCCGGTGCCGAGAATCGCGACGACGTTGGTGACGAACAACAGCAGCGCGCCCAGGAACTGGGCGAACGACCCGGATTCGAGGACCAGGCCCGCCACGCAGAGCGGGGGCACCAGGGAGATGGCGATGGCCACGCCCGGCAGCGTGTCGGAGATATCTCGGCGCACCAGCGCCACCGAGCCGACCACGCCCGTGGCCAGCGCCGCCAGCAGGTCGATCAGCCGGGGGCTCACCCGGGCGGCGACCTGCTCGTTCGTGCCGGCGAGCACCTCGGTCGGCACGAGCAGCCCCACCGCGAAACCGATCAGCACCGCCGCCGCCGCGCCGGCGAGCACCAGCACCAGCGACCGGACGAGGTTGGCCCGGTCGCCCAGCACCGTGGCCAGCATCGTCCCGAGGATCGGCGTCATCAGCGGGGCCACGATCATCGCGCCGATGACGGTGGCGGTGGAGTTCCCCACGATTCCCGCCGCGGCGATGATCGACGCGAGAACCAGCAGCAGCCAGAACCGGGAGTATCGCGCGCCGGAGGACGACCCGTCGAAAAAGACGGCGTCGCGCATGTCGGCGGCGGTATTGAAGCGATCGGCCACGCTGTGAACCTAGTCCCGGCGCGTTGGCCTGGGTAGCCGCGGCTGCGCGGATGGCCCACAGGCTAATTTACGGGTGTAGATTAGTGCGAATCGGGAGGACCTCCCGTTCAACCTGCAGAGGAGCAGAAATCGTGGACATCGCCGGATACAAGATCATCGTCACGGGCGGGGCCAGCGGAATGGGGGCGGCCACGGTTCGCACCTACGTCGCTGCCGGCGCGACCGTCGTCAGCATGGACGTGACCGAAGACGCCGGACGCGCGGTCGTCGAGGCGGCCAACACCGCAGGCCCGGGCTCAGCAACATTCATGCGGGTCGACATTGCCGACAAGGCCTCTGTGGACAGTGCGTTCGACTCGGCCGTGGCTCAGATGCTTGGGCTCGACGCCGTCGCCCACCCGGCGGCAATCCAGCGGGCGGGCGACGCGGCATCCGTGACCGTCGAAGACTGGGACCTGCTTTTCGCGGTCGACGTGCGCGGAACGATGCTCGTCAACCAGGCGGCCTACCGTCACATGGCCGCGCAGAAGCGTGGCTCCATCATCAACTTCGGGTCGGTGTCGGGGCTGCGGGCGGAGCCGGTTGCTCCCGCGTATTCCGCGGCGAAGGGTGCCGTGCACTCCTGGACCCGCACCGCGGCCGCCGCATGGGGCGCCGACGGGGTCCGGGTCAACGCGATCCTCCCGGCGATCGCGACGCCGATGTACGACACGGCGATCGGCCGGCTCGACGAAGCGGGTCGCACGGCCCACTTCTGGCAGAACGAACAGTCCATCGCGCTGGGCCAGAAGTACGGCGACGCCGACCGCGACCTCGGTCCGGTCATGGTCTTCCTCGCGTCGGAGTCGTCACGATTCATCACGGGCCAGCTGCTCCCGGTTGACGGCGGTCAAACCTCAGTCCGCTAACGCGGGGCACCTGCGGTTCCGGGTGGAAGGATGGTCGACATGACAGATCTGGCCGGAGCCGCTCGCGGCGGCAGCCTCGCGGCCGGGCGAGCCGAGCCTCGCGCACTGCGCTCCCGCACGCTCATCCTCGCCGCGGTGCGTGAAGCGGTTGTGGACACGCCGGTCGATCAGCTCACCGTCACGGGCATCTGCCGTCGTGCGGGAGTGCATCGAGTCACGTTCTACGGGCACTGGCCCGACGTTCGGGCCGCGGCGAGCGACGCGTTCGCCGAGGCGATGGATGGCATGGCCGCCGTCGGTGAGGGGGATGTCGCGACCGCGTCGACTCCGGTCGAGCTGGCCGGGCGGTACGAGCGTGCGCTGCTGGATCAACTCGAGGAGATCCGGCTCCACCGGCAGGTGTACCGAACGCTGGCCGAGTCATCGGTCTTCTCGGCCCGGCTGCTCGGCCTGCTGCACTCCCGGGCCGAGCTCGCCGTGCAGTCGCTGATGCGGGCCGGCGTGCCGGTGCCCGGAGCCGACAGCGGGATCGCGGCGGCGCATCTGGCCGGGGGAGTGGCTGCAGCGAGCGTGCTGTGGGCGAATGCCGATTCGGACGACGTTCAATCTGCACTGTCCGACTTTGTGGCGCAGCTGCCGGGCTGGTGGCCCCGAGCCGTCGAGTGACGACGCTCACCGGACCGTTCCACGACCGGGGCAGAATGGAGCATGGCCACCCGACTGCTGCTCATCTCCGACACCCATGTTCCCCAGCGGGCCAAGCAATTGCCCGACGAGCTGTGGCGGGCCGTCGACGACGCCGATCTGGTGCTGCACGCGGGGGACTGGGTGACCCTGGACCTGCACGACGAACTGACCCGACGGGCGCCGGCGCTGCTGGGCGTGTACGGCAACAATGACGGCCCTGAGCTGCGCGCGGTGCTTCCGGAGATCACCAGAAAAACCATCGAGGGCATCCGGTTCGCCATGATCCACGAGACCGGCGCCGCCACGGGCCGCGAGGCCCGTGCGGACGCCGCCTTTCCCGACACCGACGTGCTCGTGTTCGGGCACAGCCACATCCCGTGGGACACGATGTCGCCCGGGGGCATGCGGCTGCTCAACCCCGGCTCGCCCACCGACCGGCGGCGTCAACCTGCCGGCACCTATCTCACTGCTGTGGCCGATGCGGGCCGGCTTCTGAACGTCGCCCTGGTGCCGTTGCCGCGGCGCTAGGGCAGTGTTGTGGACTGCAGCGTGAGGTACTTCGCCACGAATTCCTCGGAGGACACCGGCGGCGAGTACAGGTAGCCTTGCGCGTACTGGCAGCCCCGGTCCCGCAGCCACTGGGCCTGCGTCTCGGTTTCGACACCCTCGGCGACAACCAACAACCCCAGCGCCGCGGCCATCTTGATCGTGAGGTCGGCCACGGGTGAGTCGCGACCGGCATCGATCATGGCGACGAAGGACTGGTCGATCTTGATCGCGTCGAGGTCGCTCTCGGTCAGCCTGGACAGGCTCGAGTGGCCGGTGCCGAAGTCGTCCATCGAGATGAGCACGCCGGCGTGCCGCAGCACCCGGATGTTGTCCCGTACGGCGGCGGCATCCGTGCCGAAATCGGTCTCGGTCACCTCGATGCGCACCAGAGCCGGCGGCAGGCCCGCGGCCGCGCACTCGGCCAACACGAACAGGCCGTAGCCGGAGGAGGCCAGCTCCCGCGGGGACGCGTTGATCGACACGGTCACCGGCTTGCGGTCCCATCGGCGCAGCCGGCGCCAGGAGGCCGCCGCCGCGATCGACTCGTGCACGACCCAGTGCCCGAGCACCTGGATCGAACCGCTCGCCTCGCACAGTGGGATGAATTCGCTCGGCGGCACCAGGCCCCGGCTGGGATGTTGCCAGCGCACCAGGGCCTCGGCTCCCGCCGCGGCTCCGGTCGACAGATCGACCACGGGTTGAAAGCGCAGGAAGAATTCGCCGTTCCGCAGTCCGTCCCGCACGGCAGCCGGAGAGGCGTAGTAACCGCCGTGGGTGATGATCTTGCCGCGGCCGACACGTTGCGCTTCGAAGAGCGCCTTGCCGGCTCGGCCGAAGAACTCGCTCTGGGACTCGTCGCCGTCCAACGAGGAGATGCCAGCGGAGAACTCGACCACCTGGTCCTGCACCTGTGCGAGCAGGTCACGGGCTTCGGCGGACGTGTGGGAGGGGAGCAGGATCGCGAACGCATCGCCTTCGATCCGGCCCATCGTGGCGTGGGAGGGCAATGCGGCGGTGACGCCCGCGACGAAGGTCACCATGGCCGCGTCACCGCCGGCTACGCCGGCTCGGCGGTTGACCAGTGCGAACTCGTTGATGTCCAACCGCACCAGCGACAATGCGGCATCCGGTGCGGCATCGCGCATCGCGGTGCTGAGCACCCGCTCGAACCCGGCGAAGTTGGGCAGCCCGGTCAGCTCGTCGGTCTCCGCGAGCAGGGCGCTGCGGGCGAACCAGGTGAGCCCCAGCCCCGTCGCCAGCATCAGCAGCGACGACATGGCCACGTCGGCCGGGTTGGCACCGGGTTGCACGGCAAGCGTGATCAGGGCCAGAGGGATGAAGAGGACGGGGTACACCAGCGACTGCGCGGCCGGGACCACGGCGAACGCGATCAGGGCGAGCAGGCTCGGCGTCCAGGCGAACGTGAACGTGATCGCCTGACCGTCGGTGGCACCCTGGCAGAGGAGCGCCGCGGCGCCCATCCACGCCAGGGCAAGGTGGCGAAACGGCACCCGCATCCGGTGGCGGAGGGCGACGGTGAGCAGCCCGGTGCTGAGAAGGGCCAGGCCCGCGACGAGGAGCACGCCGCTCGGGCGGTCGTTCCGATAGGTCTCGAAGGCGGCATAGAGGAACAGTGGAAGGCCCAGGCCGGCTTGGGCGGCGCCGAGCAGGATTCCGGCGGATGCGGCGGCGTTGAACAGCCCCGGCCGATAGCCGACTCCGGAGCGCCGAACAGTCCGTGCCATGCGCGCACCCCCTGCCCCCACAGTCGTCGACGGCACCGGGTTGACCTCAATCTACTGCGTCACCCCCCGAATGCGTGACATCGATTATTCGGCGGGTTTGAGGACCTCGTTGGTGAAGCCTTCCAAGCGGGCAAGCAGGCCGGCTCCGCGGGTGACGACCATCTCGGCGGGGTTGGGTTGCATCTGCGACGGCGGCGGCAGAATGCGGATGAGCGTGGAACACGCCAGGTCGGAGCAGATGTAGGTGCCGACGGTGTTGCCGTCCCGGCCGGCCTGGCCGGCCTTGGGCACGCTGAACAGGCTCACCTGATGCGCCGGCTGCTGTGTGCGGCACAGCGAACAGAAGGCCGACATCGACCTCCCCGGCCCCCGGCTCGCGGCTCGAAGCACCATGCCCACCGGGGTGTCGTCCCGCCAGAACACGATGTAACCGCGCTGCGGGGACTGCGGGTCGCGCCAGCCCAGGTACTCGCGTTCGTCCCAGATCGTCTCGTGCAGCCCAGGAAGGGGCATCCGGGCGATCTCGTCGACGGTGGCGTTCACAATGGAATCGCGGATCTCGGTTGCAGACAGTGGTTTCATGATCTCCCCTCGCGATAATCCGTACAGCGTAGCCGAGGCCTTTCACGGGCTCAACGGCAACGCCCCCGTCCGCGGGAAGCGGACGGGGGCGCGGAAAGCCTCGGACGGGTGGCCGGGTCAGGCGATGGTGCGCAGGCCGTCTAGCAGCGGTGTGGTGGGGCGGCCGATGAGGGTGGCCAGGTCGGTGGAGCCGCCGGCCAGCAGGCCGTCGCGGGTGTTGCCGTCCAGGGCCACCACGAAGCCGACGGTGCCGCCGTCCAGGCCCGCGCCGGTGAGGATGGCGGTGTGCTCGTCAGGCGACACGGCGCTGAACACAACGGGGCGCCCGACGACCTCGGTCAGGGCCTGGGCCATGTCGGTTCCGGTCCAGGCGATGTCACCGGCGAGTTCGTAGGTCACGTTTTCGTGGCCGGGGGTGGTGAGCACCACGGCGGCGGCCTCGGCGTAGTCGGTGCGGGAGGCGCTGGCCACCCGGCCGTCGCCGGCGCTGGTGAGGTAGACGCCGTTCTCCCGCGCCTGCT
>Ga0247806_10000104_pt1 | contig 53313 bp, 48 predicted proteins | sample UWRJL059202B1_FD_179935 | JGI IMG/M metagenome (GOLD analysis project Ga0247806, IMG submission 179935) | Plant litter microbial communities from Arlington Agricultural Research Station in Wisconsin, United States - UWRJ-L059-202B-1 | ecosystem: Environmental > Terrestrial > Plant litter >... | reverse complement strand
GATGAATAAAGTTCCGCTGCTGTTTACCACAGTAGTACAAAAGTCGAACAAAGCTGCTTCCCGTGGGCGCGCTGTATATCGGCCACGGGGTCCTTTTTTGGTTCGTTTTTGGACAAGCAAAAAAGAACAAATGAGATTAAAGAACAAGTCGAATAAAAAGATCTAAGTATAACATTATAAATTTAAAATCCATTTTATGCGACCCATCTGGACAGGCGCCATCGGTTTTGGCCTCGTAAACATCCCCGTAAAATTATACAGCGCCACGCAGGCCAGTGAACTGGACCTCGATATGCTGGATAAAAAAGATCATGCACACATTAAGTTCCTGCGTGTAAATGAAAAAACCGGGAAGGAAGTGGAATGGAAGAACATCGTAAAAGGATACGACCTCAATGGCAAATACATTGTGCTGGACGAAGCCGATTTTGAAAAAGCCAACGCGGTAAAAACAAAGACCATCGAGATCACGGATTTCGTGATGGAAAAGGAGATCGACAGTATGTACTTTGAAACGCCTTATTACCTGGCGCCGGAAAAATCGGGCGTACGTGCTTATGCATTGTTACGCGATGCATTGCAAAAATCCGGCAAGGCAGGCATCGCCAGTTTCGTGATGCGCAATAAGGAAGGATTGGCCATGCTGCGTACATCCGGCGACGTTATTATTTTGAACCGCCTGCGTTTTGCCCAGGAAATAAGGGATACGGACGAACTTACCCTGCCGGCAAAAAGTTCCGTGAAGCCCGCGGAACTGAAGATGGCACTGTCGCTCATCAATCAACTGACCGGTAAATTCAATATCAAAAAATACAAAGACACGTATTCCGACCAACTCTTAAAAACCATCAAGGCCAAGGCGAAATCCAAAGGCAAGGCAGCGCCGGTTACGCACATGAAAGTGGTGCACAGCAAAACCAAAGACCTGATGGAACAGTTGAAAGCAAGTCTGGGTAGCAAACGTAAAAAAGTTTCCTGATCATGAGCCTCGCAAAATATAAAACCAAAAGAAATTTTTCTTCCACGCCCGAGCCGGAAGGCAAGTTGAAAAAAAGCAAATCGAAATTAGCGTTCGTGGTGCAGCGGCACAAGGCTTCACACCTGCATTATGATTTCCGGCTGGAAATGGGCGGGGTGTTGAAAAGCTGGGCCGTACCCAAGGGCCCTTCGCTTAATTCAAAAGATAAGCGACTGGCGATGATGGTGGAAGATCATCCCTACGATTACAAAGATTTTAAAGGCGTAATACCAGAAGGCTATGGTGCAGGCATCGTGGAAATATGGGACAAAGGCACTTATACCGACCTCGAAGCGAACGATACGGCCACGGCAGAAAAAAAATTAAAAGCAGGATTGAAAGCCGGCAACCTCAAGTTTACCCTTCATGGGAAAAAACTGAAAGGCGAATTTGCATTGGTAAAATTAAAAGCGCGTGAAGGCGACAGCAAAGACAACAACTGGCTGCTGATCAAACACAACGACCAACACGCGGTAAGCAGGGCCTACGACAGCGAAAAAGAAACGCCGGCTTCTTCGCCCATTAATAAATGGCTCGCGGCAAACAAAGAAGCGCCTCAAAAAAAAAAGCCTGGCACGGCCGCGCGGCGGGTAACAAAATAACCAAAGCCATCAAGCCCATGCTGGCCCGCGAAACCGATACAGCCTTTGATGACGCAGGTTGGATTTATGAAATAAAATGGGATGGTTACCGCGCCATTGCCGAAGTGAAGGATGGTGAAGTAGAACTGTATTCGCGTAATGCCAACAGTTTTAAAAGGGATTACCCGTTGGTGGTGAACGAACTCGAAAAGATCAAACACGAACTGGTACTCGATGGTGAAGTAGTGGTATTGAATGAAGATGGTTATGCCAGTTTTCAAAAACTGCAGCATTACGAAGACAACACCGGTTATCCCATTTGCTATTATGTTTTTGATGTGCTCCGCATCAACGGAATGGATACCACGCAACTGCCGTTAACCGAAAGAAAAAAGTTATTGAAAAAGGCGCTGCCGAAAAGCAAGGTCATCCGTTATTCCGATCATATTGTTGGAGATGGCATCGCTTTTTTTGAAGCGGCACGCAAGAACAACCTCGAAGGTATTATGGCCAAAAAGGCCGACAGTACCTACGATACGGGTACCCGCACCGGCAACTGGTTAAAGATCAAACACCATCATTCCGACGAAGTGGTGATCGTGGGCTTTACGGAACCAACGGGATCACGTCCTTACTTTGGAGCACTGGTACTGGCGCGCCCGTCGAAGACCGGCTGGATCTATGCAGGCCATACGGGCACGGGCTTCAACGATGCAATGCTGAAGGAAGTATACAATAAGCTGAAGAAGATCGTCAGCAAAACATCGCCCTTTGCAACAAAAGTAAAAACGAACATGCCCGTTACCTGGGTGAAGCCGCAGTACATTGCCGAAATAAAATTTACCGAGCTCACCACCGAAGGATCGATGCGCCACCCGGTTTTTTTAAGACTCCGCGACGATAAAAAACTAAAAGACCTTGTTATGGCAACCACAAAAAAATCAGCCGCAAAAAAAACAGCGCCGGTGAAGAAAGTCGCTGCGAAAAAATCAGCAGCGCCAGCAAAAGCAACCGCAAAAAAAACGGCGGATAAAAAACCGTTGAAGAAGGGCAGCATCGAAGTGAAAATAGGAAAGGAAACTGTTGTGCTTTCCAACCAGGATAAGCTGTACTGGCCGGAGGATAAGATCACGAAGGGCGATATGGTCAATTATTACCAGCGCATCGCCCCTTATATTCTGCCTTATTTGAAAGACAGGCCCGAAAGCCTGAAACGCAATCCCAACGGCATTCACGATCCCGGCTTCTTTCACAAGGATGCAGGCGAAGACGCACCTGCATTCGTAAAGAGCACCAAACTTTTTTCTGAAAGTGCCAACAAGGACATCGACTATATTATATGCAACGACAAGGCAACGCTGGCCTATCTTAATAACCTGGGCTGCATAGAACTCAACCCCTGGAATTCCACTACGCAGAAACTCGACAATCCCGATTACCTGCTGATCGACATCGATCCGGCCGACAGGAATACATTTGAACAGGTGATTGAAACGGCGCTCGCGTATAAAAAATTATTGACCAAAGCCGGCGCCGATTGCTATTGTAAAACTTCCGGTTCCACCGGACTGCATATTTTCATCCCGATGGGAAAGAAATACGATTACGAAATGGTGAAAAATTTCGCGCACCTGCTCAGCCAGATGGTGCAGGAAATGTTGCCGGCGTTTACCAGCCTGGAACGTAACCTAAAGAAACGCGGGCAAAAGATCTACCTCGATTATTTACAAAACCGCCGCGGTCAAACCATCGCCTGTGCCTACAGCCTGCGGCCCAAAAAAGGCGCTACGGTTTCCACGCCGCTGGAATGGAAGGAAGTGAAGAAGGGGTTGCACCCGTCCAAATTCACCATCCACAACATCGAAGCGCGGATCAAAGCCAAAGGTGACCTGTTCAAAGGCGTGCTGGGAAAGGGCGTGAATATTGAAAGCTGCTTAAGGAAACTGGGTGCGGGAGAATCTGCGGTTAATTAGAAGTTAGGAATGAGAAATGGAATAGCAGGATGAAAATGACCAATGACGAATGACTAATTACTTTGGTGATTTTGTTCTTTTCATGAGGCACTGTATTTTTTCCCGCAGATTTGCGCAGATGTTTGATCCTACAAAAACGATGACCTATTGCTTCATCTGTACACCTTATTTATTACCGTAGATTGAGCAGGATAATGATCCTATAAGAACCAGGGTCTGTCTTCTTTAATCTGCGGTAAAAAGGATGACAAGGAAAGAGATGACGATGTCGGCCAATGGAAGCCATGCCCGGCTCCGCGATGCGCAGCTTTGAAGAAGGATAGTTTTCAAAATTCCGGGAAGCTCTTTTCATACCGTTGGTTTCAATATATCCAATCGGTAGGCCCCTTTCAAAGGTTGCCCCAGCAATGTGACAATTTGAAGATGTGAAAATGGCTCAATGAAGCAGCAGGGTAAAACGAAGGTGAATCCGTTTATCAAGTATCAAGTATCAAGTATCAAGTATCAAGTATCAAGTATCAAGTATCAAGTATCAAGTTATCAAGTATCACACCTTAATGTAAATCTTCTTCCTGTCCAGCAACCAGGCAAAAAACCACATCATGCCGATGAAACAAAGCGCATAGATCAGCGAACCGATGCGGGGATCGGAAGGGATGATGGGTTTGCAAATATGTTCGTAAAACCAACCGAAGGCAGAAGTATAATTCGTTTTGCCGCTGGCGCTAACGCCGTTGGGTATGCGCAGCAAACCGAGCAGTCGGGGCAGGGCGCCGCTGAGTACGAAAATGAACAAAGCGTTTTTACCGAATACGTCGAAGAACCTCGTCCAGCCGCCTTTTACGCCGCGGAATTCTATTAAATGGATAAGCACGGATAATACCAGCAGCGCCAGGCCAGTGGTATAGATCGTGTAGCTGCTCGTCCATATTTTTTTATTGATCGGGAAAACCATGTCCCACGCAAAGCCCGCCAGTACAAAAACGCAACCGGCAACGAAGAGGTGGTTCAGCATTTCAGCCGTTTTTCCTTTTTGTAATATATAATTGCCCACTAGGTAACCGAAGATCACCTGCACGATGGCCGCAAAACTGCTCATCAATCCTTCCGGGTCGAACGCCATGCCTTCGCCGTGGTACATATGTTTATCACCCAGTATTTTCAAATCGATCGAAGTACCGAACCAGTTTTGTAAACTGTATGGATCGGATGGATTGGCCACCACGCACAACAACCAATAGAACAGCAGCAGGAAACAACTCACCATGAAGGCGCCGCGTACTTTAAAAAAATGTACGATCAACGAGGCGAAGAAATAACAAAGGGCGATGCGTTGCAGCACACCAAAGAGACGCACGTTCTCAAAAGGCTTGGCGACGATATGGCCGGCCTCGTTGTATTTTATAAAAGGAAACCAGTTGAGCAGCAGCCCGATGATGAAAATTAAAATCGTTCTTTTGATCACTTTTTTCCAGAAAGTGCCTTCCCCCGCGGCTTCCAGCTTCGGCATCACGAAGGCCATGGCATTACCTACGGCGAATAAAAAGAAAGGAAATACCAGGTCGGTGGGTGTACATCCATGCCAGGACGCATGTTTCAGCGGGTCGTAAATATGGCCCCAGCTACCGGGATTGTTCACCAGGATCATCAGGGCAACCGTTGCACCACGAAATACATCAAGGGAGTAGAAGCGGTTCATTATTTAAATGTGAAGATGTGAAAATAACTCAATGTGAAAATACGGAAAGAGTTGGCAGTTGGCAAAAGACAGTTGGCATGGGTCGAGTTAATCAAAAGCTTTACAATAAATGAAATGCTGAACCCAACGCGAAAAAATCCGTGTAATTCGCCCTAATCCGTGTAATCAAATTCGTTCACTCAACTCCAGCCACCTTGTTTCCTTCTTATCCACCAATGCAATGATCTCGTTGATGCGTTCCGCGGCTTTCTGCAAGGCTTCGAAGCCCATGCTGCCGTCATTCATTTTATTTTCAAGATCGGCTTTTTCTTTTTGTAATGCGGGCAGGTCTTTTTCTATGGCGTCGAATTCCTGTTTTTCCTTAAAGGATAATTTTTTCTTTTCCGTAACAATGGCAGCAGCAGGTTTGGTTTCTTTTGCTTCGGGTTCCGTTCTTTCTGGTTTCATTTCGTAGCCGGTAAATTTTTCGTTGGCCAGGGCTTCGCGGTACAGGGTATAATTGCCGGGGAAATCCTTGATAATGCCATCGCCTTCAAAAGCAAAAAGGTGGTCCACCATGCGGTCCATGAAATAGCGGTCGTGACTAACGATCAAAATACAGCCGGGGTATTCCAGTAAAAATTCTTCGAGGGTGCGCAGGGTTTGCAGGTCGAGGTCATTCGTGGGCTCATCGAGGATTAAAAAGTTGGGATTGACAAAGAGCACGCTCAATAAATGCAGCCTTCTTTTTTCCCCGCCGCTCAGTTTGCTCAGGGGCGTGTATTGCTGTTCGCCCGTAAAACCAAATTTTTCCATGAACTGCGAAGCGGATATTTTACTGCCATCTGCCAGTGGAAAAAATTCGGCAAAATCCTTTACATATTCTATCGCCCTTTTGTCTTCTTTATATTGTAAACCTTCCTGGTTGAAGTTGCCGAACACCACCGTGTCGCCGTGGTTGATCTTGCCGCTGTCCGGCTCTTCCTGTTGCAACGCGATCTTTAAAAAAGTAGATTTACCTACACCATTCTTGCCCACGATGCCCACGCGCTCGCCTCTTTTAAAGGTATAATCGAAGCCTTTGATCAGCACTTTATCGCCATAACTTTTGTAGATCTTTTTCATCTCCAGCACCTTTCCACCCAGCCGCGTCATCTTCACCTGCAGGCTTACTTCGGCTTCGTCTTTTCTTTGGCTTACCTTGTCTTCGATCACGGCGAAGGCATCCTGGCGCGACTTCGACTTGGTGGTACGGGCCTTCGGTTGCTTACGCATCCATTCCAGTTCCTTACGGAAAATATTTTTATCTTTCTGCAGTTCGCTCGCTTCTATTTCCTGCCGTAAACTTTTCTGTTCTAAAAAATAATCGTAATCACCTTTGTAGGTATATACTTTTTCATCCTCCATTTCCAATATCTCGTTGCAAACAGCATCTAAAAAATAGCGGTCATGCGTTACGAGTAACAAAGTCACTTTTTGAGCGCCAAGGTAATCTTCCAGCCACTCGATCATCTGCACATCCAGGTGGTTCGTCGGCTCATCGAGGATCAGCAGGCAACGGCCTTCGTGCAGTTGGGTTTCAATCAATGCCTGCGCCAGCGCGACTCTTTTTCTTTGGCCGCCGCTCAGGTTTTTTACCGGCTCGTTTAAATGATGGAGGTTGAGTTTGCCCAGTATCTGTTTCAGTTCACTTTCAAAATTCCAGGCGTTCAGTTCATCTACCTGCGACATCAGGTCGGTGAGCTTATCGATGTCGTCCGGCGTGTCTTCAATGCACATTTCATATGCCTTCACCACTTTCACGATCGGGTTGTCCATCCGCAGCACATTGTCCCAGATGCTTTTCTGTTCGTCGAACGGCGTATCCTGCTGCAGCATGATCACCTTGATGTCTTTGTGCACCCACACGTTGCCCGAATCGGCCGTATCGAGACCGGCGATGATCTTCAGCAAGGTAGATTTGCCGCTGCCGTTGCGGGCCACGAACGCGATCTTGTCACCCTCTTCTACATGAAAGGAAATATTTTTGAAAAGCGTCCTTATCCCAAAAGACTTACTGATATTCTCTATTGAAGCGTAATGCATGGCGGCAAAGGTAAGCGGGATTTGCTTAGCGGCTGATCGATTTGCGCGGAGAAGGGTTATTTTTGGTTATAACAGCCAACACCAAACAAATAGTATAGTACAACATTATGGCCCTGCCGCCGCCGACCCATACCGCCGCTTACCGAAAGGCCATGTTTTTTTCCGTGGCCTTCAATGCCGTGGCTAAAATGGCATTGTTTTTTTTGAGCATCCTCATCGCGCAATGCTTTGGCTCCAATATCAGAACAGATATTTATTTTTTTATCTATGGCGGAACGGTTTTACTGGCGGGCTTCATCAACGCGTTCGACGTGATGGTGCTGGTGCCGGAGTCGATGCGCATCCGGGATACCGAAGGCAATACAGCCGCGATGTCCTTCCTTAATTATTTTTTAAGATTGTACTTGTTGATTGGATTGGGCGTGGCTGCTTTATTTTGGTTTTTCGGAATTTCCATACTTGGACTGGTTTCAAAATTCTCTCCTGCCGACCTGGTAGAATACCGTACTTATTTCTTGACCGGCGCTTTTTATTTTTTGATGCAGGTGCTTTGCAATTACGTGGGGAATATCCTTAGTTCGCTGCGGCATTTTACGGCGCCGCTTATCACCGGTGGCATCAATACGGGTTTGGTGATCGCGGGTATTTTTTTATTGCAATCTGAATGGGATGTACTATCCGTGTTGATTGCAGGACTGCTGGCGTACGCGGTCCAATTGTTGATCGGTATACTATTGTTGAAAAGATTGGATAACTGGCAATTCCTCCCCGCTAAAAAACCAGCCAGTCCTGTTACCTGGGAAAAAATGGGCATCGCGGGTATCGGGCAACTGGCCACTTTCGCCGGTAGTTACTGGCCCCTGTATTTGCTGAGCGGTTTTGGCGGCGGCATGATCAGCGCTTTGGGCTATGGAAAAAATATTGCTGACGTGCCGAATACTTTACTCACCGCGCAACTCAGCAATGTGAGCGGCATACAACTGAATGAGCAGGCTGCGGCGGGCGATCGGTGGGCGATGAACGAAAGTTTTGTGCGTACTTCGAAACTGCTGGTGTACATAATGATACCCGCGGGTTTTTTCCTCAGTCTTTTTGCAAAACCGATCGTGCAACTTATTTACCAACGTGGAGAATTTACTGCTACTGACGTAGAACCCGCTGCCGTATTCCTGCGCCTGTTATCGCTGACGATTTTCGTCATCGCCATCAACAGCATGGTAACGCGCGTGCTGATCGCCTTACAGGCATTGAAGCAGGGATTGATGTACCAGCTTGCTATGAATGGATTGCTGATCCTTACTACCTGGCTTTGCGTAGAACAATATGGTCCTTACGGTTACGGCTATGCGCTCATTGCCGTTAACTTGCTGAACCTGTTTTTTATGTATTTTGTTTGCGCCAAAGCAGCGCCTGGTATTGAATACGGCAAACTGGCGATCTATACTTTTAAGATTGGATTGTTGAACACGGGCATCGGCATTGCGATGTGGTACCTTCATCCTTACATAACCGTTGCGCCCCTGCTGAAACTGGTATTGTGCGGGTTGATCTGGGCCAGCCTGTTGATACCTTTTCTAAAATTCCTGCCGGTAGAACCTTTATTAAAAAACAGTTTTATTAAACCTGGGAAAGATGCAGCTTAAGCGCCTGTACATACAATTTAACCGGTACGGGCTTCGTAAAAAATTCATGCGCGTGATGGCCGGAAACCTGCTCGGATATTGGTTTACAACGGAGCGAAGCTATGAATACCTGCTCGGCAATTATGAAGACCCGGCTACGCTGGAGACCTTTATTGGCTGGTGCGGAAAAGGCACGGTTTTTTATGATCTCGGTGCAGCCGCGGGCTATTATGCATTGATCGCCGACCGGTGCATCGATGGCGGCACGATCTTTTGTTTTGAACCCTTTGCTGCCAACAGGAATTTATTGGAAGCCCATTTGCAATTAAATAAAGAAAGGTTGGAAAAAAGCAATGACATCCGGGTGTTGCCTTATGCTTTATCGGATGAAAATAAAACCATTGCCTTCTCCAATGATCCTTTGCAAACGGATGGCAATACTTATATAAAAACTTCTCCTTCCTTTAATGAAAATACAGAGCCTTTGATGGTAACGGCCTATGCGCTCGACAACTGGGTAGCTGCAGGCAATGCGCCGCCCAACATCATCAAGATAGATGTGGAAGGGGCTGAATACGATGTGTTGAAAGGAGCAGAAAAAACGATCCTCGAACACCGCCCTTTTATTTTACTCGCTACCCACGATTGCCATTTGCCGGGCGTGAAAGATAAATGCGTTGCGTTGTTAACCGGCTGGGGATACGAATTACAGCATACAGGCAACTATAACCAGCGGATGGAAGGGTTGGATGATTTTATTGCAAAACCGGGGAAGGGTTGAAGGATGGTTTAGAAGTTTAGGGTTTAGATGGTTTAGTAGGTTTAGAAAGTTTAGCAGTTTCTATAAATAGTAAGTTTTAAATCATAGCCAATCATTAAATCATTCAGCATCAGAGTTCAGACAATAACAGTGCACACAAAAAAAACAAAACTGTTCATCTGCATCCCCACCCTTCAATGCGGGGGGTCGGAGAAGTATGTGCAAACGATCTGTAAGCACATCGATAAAGAACAGTTCGAGGTAACGTTGCTGGTGCTGGATAATAAGGATGCATTTTATACGATCGACCCGGCAGTGGAATTGATTGACCTGCAAACAGCAAGGGCGCGCAATGCTGTATCAACAATCACCCGGCTGGCAAAAGAACGGAAACCTGATATTTTATTCAGCGCTGCCAGTCATGTCAACATTTTACTGGCCATGTACCGCAACCGCTTTCCAACCGGTATGGTTTTGATCGCACGGGAATCGAGCCTGCTGAGCGTCAACAGCCGACATGCCGCACTGCCGCGGCTTTTCAATACGCTGGCTAAATTATTTTACCGCCGCATCGATCATGTTATCTGCCAGTCGGCCGCCATGCAGCAGGACCTTATCCATGTTTATAAAGTACCGGTAACAAATACTACTGTTTTGTTGAATCCTGTTGAAGTTGCCGCTACTGCAGCAACCGATCCTGTGCCGTTGAAGTTCATTACCGTGGCAAGACTGTCGAAAGAAAAAGGTATCGACCGTATCCTCAAAGGCCTTGCTCCTTTATTGCTGCCTTACCAGTTGCACGTGATCGGTGAAGGAAAAGAGAGAACTGCATTGGAAGCATTGGTAACCAGTTTGGGATTAGAAACAAAAGTAATTTTTCACGGCCGGCAGCCGAATCCTTTCAACGGTATGGAAGATGCGCAGCTTTTTTTAATGGGTTCCTACCACGAAGGCTTGCCCAATGCTTTGCTGGAAGCTGGTGCCTACGGCATTCCCGCGGTGGCTTACGAGGCGCCCGGCGGCATCGGCGAGATCATCAACAAAGAGAACGGCCTGCTGGTAAAAGAGGATTCGCCCGAAGCCTTTGCAAAAGCTATTGAGCAGGCGATCGCCTTGCCGTTCGACCGGCAGGAGATACAAACGCAAACAGCTAAACGCTTTTCCGTAATTAGCCATTTGCAAGCGCTGGAAGCCTTATTGAACAGGCTGGTACGATCAAAATAATTAAGTGCATATAATTGGAATTAGGGATATTTGCGGCCGCAGCAGCGCTGCCGGGTTTATCGTACAACCGGGGCAACGCACTGCCACTATCGTTAATGAGTACAGGCAAGCCCAAACTGTTGATCACCATCAATACCCTGCAATCGGGTGGCGCGGAGCGTGTGGTGTCCTTATTGCTCGAACATTTGCGCAATGATTTTGAGCTCCACCTTGCCTTGTATACGAATATTGTAGATTACAAGATCCCCGCAGAAATAAAGGTATTCGACCTGCAGCAACCGTTGCAGCAAAACAGGATCATCCGCCTGTTGAAAATGCCGGCGCAGGCATATAAGCTGTACCGTTACTGCAAGCGCAACCACATCAATGTATCCGTGGCTTTTTTATACCGCCCCTGTTACCTCAACGCGCTGATGAAAAGCATCTGGCGTTACAAGGGCAAAGTGATCATGTGCGAACGTACCCATCAAACGACCATGCAGCAAAGCCAGTCGAAGATCTACCGCATGTTTTCCAAGTTCATGGTACGGTTCTCTTACAAGCGGGCTGACCTGGTGCTGGCCAATTCGTACGCGATGCAGACGGACCTGGTAGAGAATTTCCGCATCAAAACACCGGTGCGCGTGATCTACAACCCCATCGATCTTCATTATATAAAAACGCATATCGGCGAAGAACCGGTAACGCCCTTGGATCCCAACTATTTTTATTTCGTGAATGTAGGCGGTTTCCGCAGGGAAAAAAATCACCTCTTGCTGTTACAGGCTTTTTTCATTTTAAAGCACCTGCCCTGCAAACTCCTGATCGTTGGCGGCGGCATCCTGGAAGAAGAGCTGAAGCAAAAAGTACAGGACCTGGGGATGCAGGACAGCGTGATCTTTTGCGGCTTCGATACCAACCCATTCAAATATGTAAGTCGCAGCGATTGCTTCGTGTTGAGTTCCGATGTGGAAGGTTTCCCGAACGTGCTGATCGAATCACTGGCCTGCGGCATTCCCGTTATTTCTACGGATTGCAGTTCCGGTCCCCGTGAATTGCTGGCACCTGCAACAGACCTGCACCACCGCGCCATCAACAATTACGAGATCGGTGAATATGGTATTTTAACGCCGGTAAACGACATTGCTGCACTGGCCGCTGCCATGCGTAAAATGTATGAGGACAGCGACCTGCGGGCGCTATTAGCCGCCAAAGCAAAAGGCCGCGCTGCCCAATTCGATGTGGACGAGATCAAGCAGTATTTTCATGTGGCGTTTACAGCTATTTGAAAAAGCTAATAACACGAATTAGGCGAATTACATGAATTAGGGTACTAAATAACCAGGTGTAAACGTTTCGTACTAAACTATCTCAACATCAAACACCAAATTTCTAAACTTTCTAAACGACCTAAACCTTTCTAACTTCTAATCCCTAAACCCTCTAACCCCTAAATTCAACTCCATCACAGTTTCCATCCAAATACCAACCTACAATCAACGCCAATACATCCTGGCGGCGGTGGAAAGCGCGCTGGCACAGGATTACGGGATGCTGGAAGTGCTGGTGTCCGACGATTGCTCCACCGACGATACGGGCTATGTACTGCAATCCATTACCGATCCGCGCTACAGGTATCAACGGCAGCCGGTGAACATCGGCCGCATCGCGAATTATCATCAAACCTTGTATGAAGGCGTTGCCGGCGATTGGGTAGTGAACCTCGACGGTGACGATCATTTTTCGGATCCATCTTTCATCTCTTACGCGGTTAGCTGCATTCGTAAAGCGGATGACAAAATTGTGCTGTTCCAGGGCAACCATGATATTGTAAAATTGAAAAAGCTATTCCCAGGCCATATCGTTATTGATGAAGAAACCATCATGGTAGACGGAGCTGAATATTTTATTAATTATTACAAAGTGCAGCGGTTCAAACATTTTGCCACGCTGTACCACCGGGCCACGGCGCTCAGGCTGAATTTTTATACTTTCGATTGCCTGTTCACCGATTTTAATTCCATGGCCAAATTATTCCTGCAGGGCAAATTGCTGCTGAGCGGGCGCAAAGTGGCCGACTGGCGGCTGCACGGGGAAAACCAGTCTTCCGGACTGGATGAAAAGAACATAGAAAAAGAAATGGCGTCCATCGACGAACTGGCGGCATTTGCAGCGCCCTGTTTTGCAAACAAGACAATTGAAAAATGGCGCGACCGGATGAAAGCCTATATGGTGACTACTTATATCGAACTGAGGAACCAGCAGCCACGTACCCGGGCTTCGCTTGTTTACCTTCTGAAACATTTTAAATGGAACCTGGTTTATTTTAAACAGTTGTTCCGCTGGTTTATCCGCATTAAATAAACCGGCCTTTGTGCTGATTCCCTAAATTTATACCATGGAATATTTCGTTCACCCAACGGCTGTTGTTGATGAAGGTGCTGTGATCGGCAAAGGCAGCAACATCTGGCATTTTTGCCATGTGATGGACGGCGCTTTGATCGGCGAGCATTGTTCGCTGGGACAAAATTGTTTTGTAGCCGCTACGGTAGTGATGGGCAACAAGGTAAAAGTGCAGAACAACGTAAGCCTGTACGATGGCGTGCATTGTGAAGATGAGGTATTCATAGGTCCGGGCGCTGTATTCACCAACGTGATCAATCCCCGTTCTGCGGTTAACCGTAAGGGTGAGTACAGGCAAACTTACATAAAGAAAGGCGCTACCATTGGCGCCAACGCTACCATTCTCTGTGGTATTGCAATTGATGAATATGCTTTTATAGGCGCAGGCGCGGTCGTTACGCACGATGTGCCGGCCCATGCACTGGTAACCGGTAACCCGGCGCGGCAAACCGGCTGGATGAGTACCCATGGCGAAAAGCTGCATTTCAACGACCAGGGATTTGCTGCCTGCCCGCAAACAAACGAGGAATATGTACTAAAAGACGGCCGGGTAAGCAGGGCAAGTGGATAGAGTTACCAATATTAGACTGTCCATCCACTAAAAAGACCTGGCCCAGCGCTGCAAAAAAATCAAAATCTCTTATCTTTGAGTAGTTTTTCTACTCACTATTATGATCGAAGCATTAATTTCTTCCAAAACGCGCATTAAATTGTTGCTGAAATTCTTCCTGAACAGCAGCAACAGGGCCTATTTACGTGGCCTGGAGGAAGAATTTGGTGAAAGTACCAATGCCATTCGTCTGGAACTGAACAAGTTGGAACAGGTAGGCATGATCAGCAGCGACGTAAAAGGCAACAAGAAGTTTTTCACGGCCAATACAAGGCACCCGCTTTTTTTCGACATCCACAGCATCATAAAAAAATACGTCGGCATCGATACGATCATCGAAAACGTGATCTCCCAATTGGGTGATGTGGAGAAAGTTTATCTTACAGGCGATTTTGCTAAAGGCATGAATGCCAATACAATCGACCTGGAATTGGTGGGGTCGGTGAACACAAATTACCTTACTGAACTTATTGGTAAGGCCGAACCATTGGTGAAGCGAAAGATCAGGTACGTGGTATATACGGCGCAAGAATACAGTGTTTTGAAAGACGAACGAAAAGGGTATGAGAAGCTGTTGATCTGGAACAGGAGTTAAAAGCAGGAAATTTTTAAGGCACGAATGATACGAATTGGGGGAGAATATATAGGTTGAAGGGTTGAGAGGTTGAACGATAGTTGAAGGGTTAATGTAATTGAAGAAGGCCTTGGTTTTATGCGTTTTTTAATCAGCCATGTGACTGAGGAGGCGAAGCCCTGCCCGTTCGTTATTGGAAATTCGTAAATAAGAAAGCTCCATTGAAAAACTGGTTTGCCATCTACACAAAACCCCGGTGGGAAAAAAAGGTGCACGCCAGCCTGCAACAGAAAGGCATGGAAAGTTATTGCCCGATGAACAGGGTAATGCGTCAGTGGAGCGACCGGAAAAAGAGAGTGGAACTGCCCTTGTTTCCTTCCTATGTATTTGTAAAGATCACCGCGGATGAACAAACCGAACTGAGGATGACGCCGGGCGTAGTGAATTTTGTGTACTGGCTGGGTAAACCTGCCGTGATCAGCGATAAAGAAATGGAAAGTTTTCAAAACTTCGTTGCCGGTCATGAAGACATAAAAGTAGAAGCGCTGCAGTACCGTGAAGGCGACAGTCTCGACATCGACAGCGGCGTATTCAAAGGACAAAAAGCCATCATCACCAGGGTAAACAAACACCGGCTGGAACTGGTATTGGAAACCCTGCAGGCCAAACTGGTGGTGACTTACCCCGGCAGCGCCGCATCAACAACCAAGTGAAAAATTTCGTCATCATAGGAGCAGGGGGCTACATTGCACCGAAGCACATGAAAGCCATCCGCGATACCGGCAACAACCTGCTGGCGGCAGTGGACAAGCACGATTCGGTGGGTGTGCTGGACAATTATTTTCCCCACGCTGAATTTTTTACGGAATTCGAACGGTTCGACCGGCACCTCGAAAAAATAAAAAGAGCGGGCACAGTTATCGATTACGTTGTGGTGTGTACGCCCAATCATTTGCACGATGCACACATCCGTTTTGGGTTGCGCATAGGCGCCAACGTTATCTGCGAAAAACCGGCGGTACTCAACCCCTGGAACCTGGAGGCCTTGCTACAGATGGAAGCGGAATCGAACAACAAAGTGTACGGTATTCTGCAACTGCGGCATCACCCGGCCATAATAGAATTGAAACAACGGGTAGCGGCTTCAGCGCCGGGTACCGGGCACAAGATAGAACTGCAATACATCAGCAGCCGCGGCAACTGGTACAACCATAGCTGGAAAGGCGACGTGGAAAAAAGCGGCGGCATTGCCACCAACATCGGCATTCATTTTTTCGACATGCTGCAATGGATCTTCGGTCCCCTGCAAAGCAGTACGGTAAACGAACAGAACGATCGTATGGCATCCGGGCATCTTTCTTTCAACAACGCCAACGTAAACTGGCTGCTGAGCATCGACGAACAATATTTACCTGCAGAAGTACGGGCTTCCGGGCAACGCACCTGGCGCAACCTGCAGCTCAACGGCACCACCATCGACTTCAGCAATGGTACGGACGACCTGCACAACAAGGCTTACGAAGCGATACTGAAGGGTGAAGGCGTGTCGCTGCGGGATTGTTTACCGGCGATTGAGATTGTATATGGGATAAGGAATAGTTGAAGGGTTGAAGTTTTCGCCCCTGTCTGGTCTTTGACCAGCGGCTTACTTTGCCGGTTGAAAATAGTTGAATGTCGCTGAAGAAGATATTATATAGTTTAGAGGATTTAGGGGTTAGAAGTTTAGGGATTTAGTTGAACACTCCGCCGACGTCTGGTTTTTAACCAACGGCGATCTGGGTAGTTGAAAGTAGTTGAAGGAGATATCCGGCATCCAGCATCAGGTATCCGGTATCCAGCATCATAACATCACCAAATCATAAAATCGGTATGCATACCATCTTACTCACAGGCGGGGCAGGTTTCATCGGGTCGCACCTCGCGCGTTTATTTGTAAATAAATACCCGGGTTACACGATCGTGAACCTCGATGCGCTGACCTATGCCGGTAACCTGGAAAACCTGGTGGACATACAGGACAAACCCAATTACCGTTTTGTAAAAGGGGACATCACCGACCTTCCATTTTTGCAACAGTTATTCGACGAATACAAATTCACCGCGGTATTGCATTGCGCGGCGGAAAGTCATGTAGACAGGAGCATCAGCGACCCGCTGGCCTTTGTTACCACCAACGTACTGGGCACTACCGCCTTGTTGCACGCGGCCAAAAAAGCCTGGGATGGCAACCACGACAATAAAATATTTTACCATATATCTACCGACGAAGTGTATGGTTCGCTGGGCGACACGGGCTTCTTCACCGAAGAAACACGCTACGACCCCCGCAGCCCGTATTCCGCTTCCAAAGCTTCCTCCGATCATTTTGTACGCGCCTTTTACCATACCTACCACCTGCCCATAAAAATTTCGAATTGCAGCAACAACTACGGTCCTTATCATTTTCCTGAAAAGCTGATCCCGTTGTGCATCCATAATATTTTACACAACAAGCCGCTGCCCATTTACGGCAAAGGCGAAAACGTGCGCGACTGGTTATTCGTGGAAGACCATGCCCGCGCCATCGACACCATTTTTCACCACGGTAAAGTAGGCGAAACCTACAACATCGGCGGTCACAACGAGTGGACCAACATCGCCCTCGTAAAAGAACTTTGCCGCCAGATGGATGAAAAACTAAAAAGACCGGCCGGCACTTCCGAACAACTCATCACCTACGTAAAAGACCGTGCGGGCCACGACTTACGGTATGCCATAGACGCTACAAAACTAAAAGACGAACTCGGCTGGCTCCCAAGCCTCCAGTTCGAAGAAGGCATCTCCAAAACAATCGACTGGTACCTGGATAACCAACAATGGCTGAGCGATGTGACGAGCGGGGCGTACCAGGGATATTATGAGGAGCAGTACGGGAGAAGGGGTTAGAGGTTTAGAAGGTTTAGAAAACCTATTCTTTGAAAATTTAGAGAGTTGGAAAAATGCCAAACAGCTTGCGATTTGGGTTTATATAATAACAAAGAGTTTTCCGCCCGATGAAAGATTCGGGTTGGTAAGCCAAATGCGCAGGGCTGCAATCTCAGTGGCATCAAACCTTGCGGAAGGAACATCAAGAAAAGGTAAAAAAAGACCAGGCACGTTTTAGCACAATAGCTTATAGCAGTTGTATAGAATTATTAAATGATTTAATTATAGTAAATAGTCTTCAAATTATTTCGAATGAGCAATATTTAGAAGGTAGGTTGAAAGTAGAAAGACAAACATTCCTTATAGCCAGGTTGAGAAAGTTTCAATTGGCTGGAAGTGATTAACCTAAACTTTCTAAACCTCCTAAACCTTCTAAACCATAACCCGTTCTTCCACCGAAACATTCCGTTCATGAAAGGCATCATCCTCGCCGGCGGCTCCGGCACCCGGCTCTATCCAATCACCATGGGCATCAGCAAGCAACTCATGCCGATCTACGACAAGCCGATGATCTATTACCCGCTGAGTACGTTGATGCTGGCGGGCATAAAGGAAATCCTGGTGATCACCACGCCCGAAGACCAGGACCAGTTTAAAAGATTATTGAAAGATGGCAGCCAGTGGGGTTGTACGATCGAATACGCAAAGCAGGAAATTCCGAACGGCCTTGCGCAGGCATTCGTGATCGGTGAAAAATTCATCGGTGATGACAGCGTGGCGCTCGTGTTGGGCGACAATATCTTTTACGGCAGCGGCTTCAGTAAACTGTTGCAATCCTCGGCCGACCCCGATGGCGCGGTGATCTTCGCCTATCCCGTGAGCGATCCCGAACGCTATGGCGTGGTGGAGTTCGATGAAAATTATAAAGCCGTGAGCATCGAAGAAAAACCGGCGCGGCCGCGGAGCAATTACGCGGTACCCGGACTGTATTTTTATGACAACTCGGTGGTGGAGATCGCGAAAAATATAAAGCAAAGCGCCCGCGGTGAATACGAGATCACAACCGTGAACGATCATTACCTGCAACAACATAAATTAAAAGTAGCGGTGTTGGACCGAGGGTTCGCCTGGCTCGATACCGGCACTTTCGATAGCCTCAGCGATGCCAGCGAATACGTCCGTGTAATTGAAAAAAGACAGGGCCTGAAAATCGGTTGTCCCGAAGAGATCGCTTACCGCATGGGGTTCATCAACCAGCAGCAACTGGCGCAACTGGCCGAAGGATTAAAGAAAAGCGGCTACGGAGAATACCTGGGGAGGCTGGCCGCTAAATAGTAATCCACACAGAAAAAATATTTACATTTAGAAAATATACCAGCACCAACCCTTCACCCTGCTTATGCAATTGATTATTGAACCGGGAAGAACGGAGAAAAATTACTGGAAAGACCTCTGGCGTTACCGGGAATTATTTTACATCCTCGCATGGCGCGATGTAAAAGTGCGGTACAAGCAAACAGTCATCGGCGTACTGTGGAGCGTCATCCGCCCTTTGCTTACGATGATCGTTTTCACGATCGTGTTCCGCAACATTGCGCAACTGCCCACCGAGGGCGCTGCGCCTTATGCCTTGCTGGTGTACGCGGCCATGCTGCCCTGGCAGTTCTTTTCCACGGCGCTTACCGAAAGCAGCAACAGCCTGGTGACGAACAGCAATTTAATTTCGAAAGTATATTTCCCGCGGATGATCGTGCCGGCCAGCGCGGTGATATCGAGTTTCGTGGATTTCCTGATCTCGTTCGCGATCCTCTTCTTTTTAATGATCTATTACCAATACCTGCCGCCGGCACAAATATTTTTCCTGCCGCTGATGCTGGTTTTCGTGTTCTTTGTATCGTTCAGCCTCGGCTTGTTTTTAACGGCGGTGAATGTGAAGTACCGCGACTTCCGCTACATCATTCCTTTCATCGTGCAGTTTGGATTGTATGTTTCACCCGTAGGCTTCAGCAGTTCGCTCGTACCGGGAAAATGGAAAATGTTGTACAGTCTCAATCCCATGGTGGGCGTGATCGACGGCTTCAGGTGGTGCATCATCGGCGGGGAATTTACCAGGGACCTTGGGATGAGCATTTTATTTTCCATCGCGTTCACGATCATTGTTTTGTTCTTCGGCATCCGCTATTTTCGCCGGATGGAAAAAACCTTCGCTGATATTATTTAACCCGGCATGAGCGATACGATTATAAAAGTAGAAAACGTTGGCAAGCAGTACCTGATCGGGCACAACCGTCCCAAAGGTTATACCGCGCTGCGCGACGTGATCGCCCAAAAGGCGAAGGGCGTTGGCAAAACGATCCACCAAACCCTGCGCGGCAAGCAATTGATGGAAGCCCGGGAAACCGAAGCATTCTGGGCGTTGAAAGACATCAGCTTCGACATCAGCAAAGGCGAAGCGGTAGGCATCATCGGTCGCAATGGTGCCGGCAAAAGCACGTTGTTAAAAGTATTGAGCAGGATAACCGAACCCACCAGAGGACGGATCACGTTGAATGGGAGAGTCGCAAGCTTACTGGAAGTAGGCACCGGCTTTCATCCCGAACTTACCGGCCGGGAAAATATATTTTTAAACGGCGCCATCCTCGGCATGAACCGCGCGGAAATCAAAAGCAAGTTTGACGAGATCGTTGACTTCAGCGGCGTAGCCCGTTTTTTAGATACGCCCGTAAAGCGCTACAGCAGTGGCATGTACGTGCGACTGGCCTTTTCGGTGGCAGCGCACCTGGAACCGGAGATACTGATCATCGACGAAGTGCTCGCTGTAGGCGATGCAGAATTTCAAAAGAAATGCCTTGGCAAAATGGAAGGTGTAAGCAAGAGCGGCAGAACGGTTTTGTTCGTGAGTCACGACATGGTAGCCATCCGCACGTTGTGTACCAATTGCATTTTGCTCGACAGTGGCAACGTGGTAGTAAAATCGGACGTGGAAACAGTGATACAAACGTATTTACAAAAAGATACGGACGATAATACCGAAGTAAGTTTCCATGCTGGCATCGGCGGCAGGTTGGTAAAATTGATGGCGGCGAAAATCACCGACAGTCAACAACCCGCCAATAAAGTATTCACCGTAAATACGGACCTGAAAGTTAGTGTAACGGTAGAATGCGCGCAAGCCATCCGGTTCAATGTAAGTGCTTTCTTATACAAGAGCAGCGGCGAATGCATCTTCAATACGATCTCCCCCATCACCGATATTGCAACCGGTACGCATGCATACGAATTTATTATTCCCGGTAGTTTTTTAAATGACGGGAATTATTACCTGTCTTTTTTCCTCGTGAAAGACGGCACCGAAGTGCTGTTCACCAGAGACGAAGTGTTGAGTTTTGAAATAAAAGACAGTGTGCGCGATGGTTTTTGGAACGGTAAGTGGGCGGGCGCTGTAAGGCCTTCGCTGCAATGGAAGATCAATTAGTATTTTACAATCATAGATTTAAAGATGATCAACGTTACCAAAACATTCCTTCCCCCGATTGAAACCTATACGGCCATCCTGCAACGCGCATGGGATAAGGAATGGCTGACCAACAGGGGCGAACTTGTTTTGGAACTGGAAGAAAAGCTGAAAACTTACCTCGCCGTCCCCAACATCATCATCACAAACAATGGTACTACGCCCTTGCAAATCGCGTTGAAATTACTGGCGGCAGGTGGCGAAGTGATTACCACGCCGTTTTCTTACGTAGCCACCACCGCGTCCATCGTTTGGGAAAACTGTACCCCGGTTTTTGTAGACATCGACCCCCTGCATTTAACCATCGATGAAAATAAAATAGAAGCCGCCATCACTTCCAAAACAACGGCCATCCTGGCAACGCATGTTTTTGGCAATCCCTGCAACGTGGAAGCCATCGCGGCCATTGCTGAAAAGCACAACCTGAAAGTGATCTACGATTCAGCCCATGCATTTGGCGTGCGTTACAACAACAAATCGATATTCGAATACGGTCATGTAAGCACCTGTAGTTTTCATGCCACCAAACTGTTCCACACGGGAGAAGGCGGTGCCCTGTTTACGAACGATGAGGCGCTTCACCATATCCTGTATTACAGTCACAACTTTGGTCACAACGGACCGCTGGCATTTCACGGTTTGGGCATCAACGCCAAAATATCGGAACTGCAGGCAGCCATGGGGCTCGCGGTTTTCCCCCACATGGAAAAAATATTGAGCGAAAGAAAAAGAGTGGTGGACCATTACGATGCGTATCTTGATTTTTCAAAACTTAAAAAGATGCAGGTGCGCGCCTCTACTACCTGGAACAACAGTTACTACCCCGTTATTTTTAAAGACGAAACAGCGCTGCTCAAAGTGCAGGCGCGGTTGAATGAAAACAATATTTTTCCCCGCCGGTATTTTTATCCTTCCCTCAGCACGCTGAATTACGTAACTACGGAAGCGATGCCCATATCGGAATCCATTGCAGCGTCCATTCTTTGCCTGCCTTTGTATGCAGGACTGGAGGAGCGCGAACTGCACAACATTTGTAACCTCATCAATCAAAACTAATATGCTGATCGCTGGCGCCGGTGGACATGCACTGGAAGTACTCGACGTACTGAACGAACAAACGGCCGGCCCGTTGTTCTTTTACGACGATGTATCGGGTAAGGCAGGCTTCAGGGAATATAAAATACTTGCTTCACCCGAACAATTGCTGCAGGAACTGGGCAATGATTTTTCCTTTATCCTTGGCATCGGTAATGTTTTCCTGAGAAAAAAAATGTTTGAAAAACTGGTCGCGCTTGGCGGAAAATTAGTTGAAGTGCGTTCGGTTTCGGCTTCCATCAGTCCATTGGCAGCCGCGGGCAATTACGACGTGATGAAACATTGTTTCATCGGCCCGGGTTGCAGCATCGGCAACGCCACGTTCATCAATACCGGCGCACAGGTACACCATGAAGTAAGCATCGGCTCGTTTTGTGAAATTTCACCGCGGGCCGTTTTGCTGGGCAAAGTAAGCATTGGAGATTATTGCAGCATCGGCGCCAACGCTACGGTGTTGCCAACAATAACCATCGGTTCTAACGTGATCGTTGCGGCGGGCGCAGTGGTTACGGAAAACGTACCTTCCGATTGTATGGTAGCGGGGGTGCCGGCCAGCATAAAAAAGCAAATCCCTAAACCGGTATTTTAATATGATGGTAAGCGTATGCGTCATTACTTATAAGCATGAACAATTCATTGAACAAACGCTTGAAAATATTTTAAGCCAGCAGGTAAATTTCGATTTTGAAGTGATCGTTTCCGATGATTGCTCGCCCGATAATACCGTTGCCGTCATCAACGATTTCATCGCGCGGCATCCCAAAGGCCACCTGGTAAAATTTTACCCGCAGGAAAAAAATATAGGCGTACTGCCCAATTTTATTTTTGCATTGAAAGCCTGCACCGGAAAGTATACGGCCATCTGCGAAGGCGACGATTACTGGACAAACAATACCAAACTGCAGCAACAGGTCGATTTTTTGGAAGCCAATACCGATTATGCCATTTGCTTTCACAAAGCCAGCATTGTTTATGGGGAAGGCGTGGAACCCGGTTACCCCGAGATCAACCGCCATACACCCGGTACCACAACGATCAACGACCTGGCGGGCGGCAATTTTATCCATACGCCTACGGTTATTTTCAGGAATATCATGAAAGGAGATTTCCCGGCATGGTTTTCTACGGCTTACCCGGGCGACTGGCCGCTGCATATTTTAATGCCTGTTATGGCAAAATAAAATTCATGCCGCTGGAAATGAGTGCCTACCGCGTACACCAGGGCGGCGTGCACAGCACAAAATATAAGAACATTCAATACCACCAGAAGATATTGCCAACGCTTAAAAATTTACTGGCATACATAACAGAAAAAGACCCGGCACTGGCAACCGGCAGGTTTTACCACATGCTTAAACTGCGCATCAACATGATCGACAATTCGCGCAACCGCTTTAAAAGGGCTTATGGCCTTTTGAATGCCGGCCTGCACCTGAAAGCTAAAAAAGTGATCCTTTTCTTTTGGTTGCCCATCGTGGCAGGAAAACATACAAAGAAGCAATGGGACTGGCTGTGTTCATAAAATGGCCTGAACATTGCGTACATAGGTTCCCCGGGAGAAATACCGGGAAGGCTTGAATAAATTTTAATAACATTATTATGGCAGAGCAAACAACATCGAAATACGATGTGCCGCACCTCATAGAATTTCCGAAGATCGGCAACAGCGTACAGGGTTACATTTCCCTGGCGGAGCACGACAACCTTCCTTTTGAAGTGAACCGTATTTACTGGACCTATTTTACACCTGAAAGCGTGGAACGCGGTGGTCATGCCCATTACGAACTACAGCAGATATTACTGGCCGTGGCAGGTAAAGTGATCGTGAACGTGGAGATGCCCGATGGCACTAAATCCGAATTCGTACTGGAATACCCCAACCAGGGATTATTCATTCCAAAAATGGCCTGGCGCACCATGAAGTACACGCACAACGCTGTGCAGGTTTGTATAGCCAGCATGGTCTATGATGAATCGGATTACATAAGGGATTATGAAACTTTTTTGAAGCATGTCAATAGATCGTAAGCGCTACACCGCGGCCGACGAAAAGGAGTGGGATGCTTTTATTGAAAAGAACAACCGCAATGCAACCTTTTTGCACAGCCGGCAGTTCTTTAAACACAACCCGCTGAATGATGCGGACGATGCCTCGTTGTTGTTTTATAAAAAGAATAAATTAAAAGCCGTATTGCCCGCGGCGCTGTATCCGAAAGAAGGCAACCTTATTTTTCATTCACATCCCCGCAGCACTTACGGCGGTTTTGTAATGGATCTTTCGGCGGGCGTGGCCGAGGCGATGGAAATAGTGGAGCATACGGTTGCCTTTGCCAAAGAACAAGCGGCCGGCGAGATCATCATCAGGAATCCCTTCCGCATCTTTAACCAGTTGCCTTCCGATGAAACCGATTACGCGATGTGGTACCATGGTTTTACACTGAAGTCGCGCGAAATAGAATCCGCCATCAAACTCGATGAACAGGCGCAAAGCCGCTACGAGAACGGCGCCAAATACAACATCAAAAAAGCGTGGAAATCCGTAACGGTAGCTGAAACGCCCGACTATGCAGCCTTTTGGGAAATGCTTACGCAAAACCTGCAGGAAAAGCATGGCAGCAAACCTACGCACAGCCTGGAGCAGTTCCAGTTGTTGCGGCAATATTGTGGTGATGATAACGTGAAACTCTTTGGCGGTTTCATCGACGGCAAACTGGTATGCGCGGTATTGATTTTTGTTTTCGGTCCGCAGGCATTGCACGCGCAATACATTGCATCGGATCCTGCTTACCAGGATGTACGTCCGCTGAACGCCGTGATCGATCACGTTATTCAATGGGGATTTAAAAACGGGTATTCCTATTTTAACCTAGGCACCGCCAACGAAGACGCGGGCAAAACCATCAACCATGGGCTCTTCCATTTTAAAGAAGGATTTGGAGCACGCGGTATTTTAAGGGAAACAATGCATTTAAAACTAAATAGCGCTCAAGATGAAAAGTAAAAAACTGGTTATTTATGGCATCGGTGAAACAGCAGACATCGCGTATGAATATTTCACCCACGATTCCGATTACGAAGTGATCGCTTTTACGGTGGATAAGGAATATAAAAAAGAAGATACGCACCTGGGGCTCCCGGTCGTTGATTTTGCAACACTGGAATCGGTGCACCCTGTTGACCAGGTAGAGATCTTTGCTGCGTCCACCTACAATAAATTAAACCGCGTGCGGACCAAAATGTACCGTGCCGCAAAAGCCAAAGGATACAGGTGCGCCAACTACATCAGTTCCAAAGCGTTTGTATGGCACAACGTGCAGATCGGCGAAAACGTGATGATCTTTGAGAACAACGTGATACAGCACCTGGTAAAGATCGGCAACAACGTAGTGCTGTGGAGCGGCAACCACGTTGGTCATCAAACCATCATCGAAGACAACGTTTACCTGTCGTCGCATTGCGTGATCTCCGGCTTCTGCGTGATCGGTTCATCTTCTTTCCTGGGTGTGAATTGCACCTTCAACGACAACATCAAGCTGGGGAAAGACAACATCGTAGGCAGCGGCGCACTCGTCGTAAAAAATTCCGAACCCGGTAAATTGTTGGTCGGAGCTCCTGCAAGGCCGGCATTGAAAACCAGCTATGAAGCGTTCGGTGTTGCGGAAAACGAAATTTAAAACAGAAAGTAATTATATGAACTGGGAAAAGAAAGGATTGATATTCGATCCTGCAGGGTTGGGAGGATGGAGGGACAATACATTCATAACGCCAACGCCTTTTTTACTATCTGATACTACGATCCGCATTTATGGCGGCTTTCGCGATGCGGAAGGCGTAAGCCGGATCGGGTATATCGACGTGGATGCCAAAGATCCGGGTAAAGTACTGAAGGTGTCGGAACAACCGGTGCTGGATATCGGCAAAGACGGCATGTTCGACGACAACGGGATTATCCTCGGCAGCATTATAAGGGATGGCGACGACATCAGGATGTACTATGTAGGTTTTCAACTGGTAAAAAAAGCCAAGTTCCTCGCCTTTTCCGGCCTCGCCATCAGTAAAGACAATGGCGAAAGTTTTCAACGCGTATCCGTTACGCCGGTATTCGACCGCCATGGCGATGAACATTACATCAGGGCCATTCATACCGTAATCAAAGAAAACGATGTGTACCGCATCTGGTATTCTGCCGGCAACCGGTGGCAGTTCATTAACGGCAAACCTTTCCCCCAGTACAAAATATTATATACCGAATCGAAGGACGGCATCCACATCCCGGTAACGGAAGGGATCGATTGTATCGACGCGATCGGTGATGAGTACAGGATCGGCCGGCCAACGGTGTTTAAGGAAGACGGGAAATATAAAATGTTCTACACAAAAGATACATTGTCCAAAGTGTACAGCGCCGGTTATGCCGAATCCACCGATGGCATTGCATGGACTAGAAAAGAAGGCGAACTGAACCTGCCTTTATCCGCCGAAGGGTGGGACTCGGAAACCATTTGTTACCCCGTTCCACTCGATACGCCTCACGGTTATTATTTATTTTATTCAGGCAACAACATGGGCCAATCGGGTGTGGGATACGCAACCCGGGTAGATCAATTATAAACTCAATTTTATGTCTTCACTTTCAACATTCAGAACACATGGTATTACGCAGTTCAATACCGTACTCGATGAGATCGATGCCATCGTAGAAGAAATAGAGGTCAACGGTTATGCCGTGATCGACAGCGGTATGTCAGAAACCGAACTACAGGAACTAAGGGACAGCATCGACAGGATCTATGCTAAACAGATCGAAGAAATTGGCGGCGAAGAAAACCTGCTGAAGATCAACGATGGTAACGTGGCCCGCCACCTGCTGGCTTACGACGACCTCTTCATCAGGCTGGCCACACATCCCGTAGTAGATAAGGTGACCAGCAAACTGCTCGGCGATTTTTATGTATTGATGTCGCAAAACGCGCTGATCAACAAGCCCAGCAACACGCATTATCAAACCACCTGGCACCGCGATCTCAACTACCAGCATTTCGTGGCATCCAAGGTTTTGGCGCTAAGCGTATTGTATTGCATCGATCCTTTTTCAAAACAAACCGGAGGCACTTACCTGTTGCCTTCTACCCATAAGATCGAAAAATTTCCTTCCGATGGCTACGTAAAAAAATTCGAGCAGGTGGTAGAAGCGCCGGCGGGGTCGATCATTCTTTTCGATGCCATGGTGTTTCACCGTGCCGGTACCAACTCATCGCCCAATACGCGCAGGGCGGTGAACCATATTTTTACCGCGCCTTTCATCCTGCAGCAAATCAGTTTTCCAAAAATGCTGGGCGACCGTTTCGGCGACAACCCAAGGCTCAGGAAAATGCTCGGTTATGAATCGCAGATACCCGATGATGTAACGGCATGGAGAAGCGAAAAGCTGAAGAAAGCAAATCAAAATAAAAGTTAACACATGAGGTCACTGGAAACAATAACAGGTACACAAAACGAAAACCCGCGCATCGGTCAGTTACGCGATTTCTGTAAAGACCAGTCCATCATTTTGTATGGCGCCGGGCTTACAGGCAGAACAATCCTGCAGCAGTTGAAAAAAAACGGGATCACCCCGCTGTGGATCGCGGACGATACGCCGTCAAAACAAGGTACGATGCTGGATGGCGTGGAGATCAGGCCACTCGCAGCTTTCAGTTCCGTGGAAAAACCTTTTGCCCTGGTGGTAACGATGATGAACCCCGACATGAACTTCAGGCACATGCGCCGCCAGCTCAATGAGAAAGGCATTCAACATGTATTTTCCTTTTTAGAATTATCCTTCGTTTTCCCGGGCGACCTGCTGCCTTATTTTCATTTCGGTACAAAAGAAGAAATATTGAAGGATACGAAAGCGATTGAACAAGGCATGTCTTTGTTTACAGATGAACAATCGAAAGATATTTTTCTTCGGAACCTGGCATTCCGGCTCAACCTCGATTTTGAAGTGGTGCCCGAAGCGGATAAGGAAAATTATTTTCCTGCCGACCTGTTCCCGCAGCAGGGCCCTTGCGTATTTTTCGATTGCGGTGCCTATGACGGCGATACCATCAAAAATTTCATCGGCGTTCATAAAGATTTTGATGCCGTATATGCTTTCGAACCCGACCCGGTAAACTTCAATAAATTGTTGCGCTACAGTGCGGGACTTGATGCCGGTACTGCGCAAAAGGTACACGTGTTCAACAATGGAACTGGCGCTGATCACCGGTACCTCCGGTTCAATTCACTCAACAACATGGCTTCCGCGATCAGCGACGACGGCGACAACATCATACAAACGCTGGCCCTCGATGATCTTTTTTTACCGGCACTTCAAAATTATGCCGGCGCAATATTCATCAAAATGGACATCGAAGGCGCCGAGCCACAGGCCCTCCGGGGTTGCCGGCAATTGATGGCAGCAAAAGCCCCGGCGCTTGCCATCAGCAGTTACCACAATCCGGATGATTTGTGGAGCCTTCCTTTATACATCCATTCCGTTAATCCCGCGTATCGTTTTTACCTGCGGCAGCATGGCAACGACAGCATGGACCTGGTACTGTACGCGATCGCGGAACAACAATAAATATTTTTAAATGACAGCAGCAACAACAGTTCCTTTTCTCGATCTGCAGCAGGTGAACCTGCGCTATGAAAAGGAATTCATGGATACGTTCGGCAAAGTATTGAAAAAGGGTTGGTTTATTTTAGGAGAAGAAGTAACCGCTTTTGAAAAAGCATTCGCCGCTTACTGTGGCGTGGAACGCTGTATTGGCGTGGCCAACGGGCTCGATGCTTTGATATTGATCCTCGAAGCTTATAAAGAATTAGGATTAATGAAGGACGGCGATGAAGTGATCGTGCCTTCTCATACCTACATCGCCAGCATCCTCGCCATCTCCAAAGCCGGGCTGGTACCGGTAATGGTGGAACCTTCGCTGGAAGATTACCTGCTTGATGCCGGAAAGATAGAAGAAAAAATTACAGCTAAAACGGTAGCCATCATGCCTGTTCATTTATACGGTCAGCTTTGTGATATGACGGCGATTAAGGCTATTGCGCAGCAACACGGACTGAAAGTAATTGAAGATTCGGCGCAATCGCACGGCGCCCTGCACAACGGCCTGCGCAGCGGCAACCTCGGTGATGCCAGCGGCTTTAGTTTCTACCCCGGTAAAAACCTCGGCGCCCTGGGCGATGGCGGCGCGGTTACCACCAACGATCTTCAACTGGCCGATACGGTTACCGCCCTGCGCAACTACGGATCGGAAGTAAAGTACCGCAACAAATTCAAAGGCATCAATTCCCGCCTCGATGAAATGCAGGCTGCTTTTTTATCCATCAAGTTGCAAACGCTCGATGAAGACAATGCCCGGCGCAGGCGGGTGGCCGATACTTACCTGCGTGACATGCAGAACAGCGCGGTCACGTTACCGTTAGTAAACGATAGTGATGGCCATGTGTGGCATGTATTTGCCGTACGGGTCACGCACAGGGAAAGTTTCCAGCAACATTTATTGGCCAATGGCATACAAACAGTGGTGCATTATCCCATTCCGCCGCACCGCCAGGAAGCCTACCCGCAATGGCATGGCGATAGTTATCCCATTTCTGAAGCCATACATAACGGTATCATTTCATTGCCCATGAGCCCGGTGATGACCGAAGCGCAGGTACAACAGGTTATACGCGCCGTTAATTCCTACACGCTGTGAACCTGGTAAAAACAAGTTTTTATACCGCCATTTCAACGGCGGTAACTTTTATCAGCGGCTTCGTGGTTACAAAAGTAGTGGCCGTTAAGATCGGCCCGGGTGGCATGGCTTACCTCGGTCAATTTCAGAATACCACTACCATTTTATCCATGCTGGCCGTGGGCGCCATTGGCGCAGGCATCATCAAATACCTGGCAGAATATACCGGCAACCACGAAAAGCAACAACAGGTAATCGTAACCAGCCTGTCCGTCATCCTCGTAGCTTCCATGATCATTTCCGTGGCGGTGATGGCCGGCAGCGGCTATCTTTCGAAAGCCGCTTTTCATAGCATCGGTTTTTGGGAAGTCTATTTTTTATATGGATTGTTCGTTACCCTCATCTCGCTCAATACCTGGTTCAGTTCGGTATACAACGGGCTGAAGGAAATACGAAAGCTAACGATCGTAAACATTACCGGTTCCCTCAGCGGGCTGTTGTTTACCACGCTGTTTGCTTACACCTGGGGCGTAAAAGGCGTACTGGTGGCCAGCAATGCCATGGCCGCGATGGTGTTCCTCCTCAACCTTTATTTCAGCCGGCGCCTGCCGCAGTTCGTGTGGCGGCCCAACTTTAAAAAGTGGGATAAGAAATTGCTGCGGTTATTTTTCAGTTTTACATTGATGGCATTGGTGAGCGGGCTGCTAGGGCCTTTTATACAGATACTCATCCGTGATAAGATCATCAAAGATTTTTCGTTGCCCGAAGCGGGCCTGTGGCAGGGCATCAGCCGCATCTCCGATTATTACCTTAGCTTCATCACCACCGTGCTGGCCGTGTATTACCTGCCGCGCCTGTCGGAGATAAAAGAAAAAGCAGAACTGAAAAAAGAAATAGGGAACGGGTACAAAATCATACTGCCCGTTGTTAGCCTGCTCGCGCTGTCCATCTGGCTATTGAAAGATGTGGTGATACAGGTTTTGTTTACGCCCGAATTCAACGGCATGCGGCCCCTCTTCAAGTTCCAGTTATTGGGCGACGTATTGAAGATCGGGAGCTGGCTCCTCAGTTACGTGATGCTGTCGAAAGCGCTTGTCAAAACATTTATTGCAACAGAAATATATTTCAGCCTCCAGTACGTTGTTTTATGTTACGTTTTTATGGCTGAATTTGGCATAATTGGTGCTACCTACGGGTTCTGCCTTAACTATACAATATATTGGATCGTGATGGGCCTGTTAATGAAAAAGCATATCGTATAGTGGAAAAACAACCCAGATTGACCGTAGCCTGCCTGAGCATGAATCATGCAAGGTTCATAGAGCGATCCTGCCGCTCCGTACTCGATCAAACCTACCGGGATTTCGAGATCATTTACCTCGACAACAATTCAACCGACGGCACTTTCGAAATTGCCGATAAGATCTTTCGCGAATCGGGCATGCCTTATACCAGCTATCGCCGCACGGAAAATTATGGCGTGGCTGAAAACGTGAATTTTTTGTGGAGATTATCGAAACGCGAATATGTAGCCGTACTCAGCGGGGATGACTTCTGGGAGCCCAATAACCTCGAATTAAAAATAAAATATTACGACCAGCACCCCGAGTTTGGAATGCTGTATGGCGGCGGTTATAAATATTTTTACGACACCGGGAAAGCAGAACTGATGAACGATCCGCGCTGGAAAAGCGGCTGGATATTCAAAGACCTGCTGAAAGGAAATTTCATCAACGGCATCGGCATCCTTTTTAAAAAGAGCACGCTGGATGATGTAGGCCTTTTCGATGAGCAATCATTGGTGGAAGACTGGGACCTGTGGCTGCGGATCGCGGAAAAATATCCTATCGGCTTTATCCCGGATCCGCTGAGCTATTACGGCCAGCAAACCGGTAACAATACTTCGTCCAACACCAGCTACATGGATAAAGGGGTTGTTTACATATTTGATAAATACGCCCACCATCCCGAAATAGAAAAAGCAAAAAACAGTTATTGGTTATACCGGGTGTACGAACGCGCTTCGGGTAAACCTTCGTGGCAGGACATGAAATTTATATTGAAAAATTTCCAGTTCAACCCTGTTTATTTTAAACAGCTGGTTAAAGCGGCTTATAATTTCTTTTTTGGCCGTACAGGGAAATAAGGCTGCGCAGGAGCGGTATTGAACAGCTGCATGTAAACCGGGAACATGGTGCAATTTTTTTAAATGAAAGTGAGTATTGAAAATGAAGGTCGTTCATATCATCAATTCCCTGCAACCCGGTGGTGCAGAAACCCTGCTGGCCAATTCACTGGCGCCGGGCGGGCTGCAGGAACATACCGATAATGTAGTGGTTTATTTCCAGGGTACCTCTGCGCTGGAAGGTCGGATCGATAAAAGTGTGCCTGTTCATTCCCTCGGTTATAAAGGGTTGGCATCGCTGCCGCAAACTTTGCTGAAGCTGCGCAAAATAATAAAAAGTCATAAAGCCGACCTGGTGCACAGCCACCTGAATCCTGCCGGGTTTTATACCCATCTTGTATGCCCGGTTCCCCAGGTGCATACCCTGCACACCACTTATTCGATGGATACGGTAACAAGGCCGGCACAATTGTTTTTAGAAAAAGAACTCTATTTCAAAAAGAAGGATTGCAATATTATTTTATTGTCGGATTTCCTCCGCGAAGATTTTTTACGCTCTGTTCCTTTCAGGGGAAAAAGTTTCGTGCTTAATAATTTCATCGCCGACAATTTTTTCAATGCCCTATCCCCGGTGCCCGCCGCCGGCCCATTGAAGATGGTGGCGGCAGGGCGGCTTACCGGTGTAAAGAATTTTGAATACCTGCTGGAAGTTTTCAAATATTTAAAGGGCCGGGAAATATCCCTCGATATATACGGCGGCGGCGACCCGGTGCCTTACGAAAAAATTATTGCAGGCAATAATTTGAAAATTACCCTTAAAGGTCATATCGATAGTATGCACACGGTACTAAACCATTACGACCTGTACATTATGCCTTCCACCTTTGAAGGTTTTCCTTTGTCGGCTTTCGAAGCGATGGCCGCACGGGTACCGGTCATGTTGTCTGATATACCGCCGTTGAAAAATATCGTTAAAGACAATGCCATCTATTTCCCGCTCGATGATCCAAAAGCAGTTGCCGACACGATAATGAATATCGAAAGTAATAAAACCGGTACCGGCGAAATGGCGAAAAAAGCGCACGCACATGCCATCTCTACCGTTAAACGGGATGCTTACCTGCAACGGCTACTTGTTATTTACCAGGATATATTGCAGCCAAACAAAAACAATCATACGTAAAAAGAGGATATATGTTTCAGACGATCAAGTTGAATAAGGAATACTGGAGTAAAAGAATACCCGGGCTTAAATACGGTGTACCCGACCCGCGTAAAATATTTTCACCTGCTGCGGAAACGTTTTCCAAAGCCCTGACTTCCTTTAATTTTTCGGGCGTTTTTAAAACCACGCAGGGGGGTCGCCATAAACTCACACAGTCGTTTGTAAAAGAACAAATACCGGCGGGCAATTTACCGGCGATACTCGACATCGGGGCATCGGATGGAAGTACATCGCTTGACTTTATCAAGCTGCTCGGTGGTGCTTTCAAAAAATATTACGTTACAGATTACAACATAAGTTGTACCTGGATAGAATACAAAGGGTACCATTTTTTTTTCGATCATAAAAACGAATGCTTTTTAGCAGCCTCCGGTAAATTTGTTTTTTACCCGGCCAATAAAAAACTCTTTAATTTTTTATTCGGGAAGAAACTGGAAGCCATAGCAGGGTTGCCTAAAAAGGAATTGTTGCTGGTGAACAGGGAACTGCAGCAGTTGCAACAGCAATCGAACGGTCGCATACAAATCAGGCTGCACGATGTGTTTCAACCCTGGCCTTTGGAAAAAACGAATATTGTTGTAGCCGGTAATTTACTGAACCGCGCTTATTTTACCGACGGGCAGATAAGGACCGCGCTCGGCAATTGCAACCAAGCGCTTGAAGAAGGCGGGTTGCTGGTGATCATCCGCAACAAGCTCAACGAAAACGGCACGGAAGAAGAGAGGTCCGGCATCTACCGCAAATCCGGAAGCCGGTTCATAAAGATCCACGAAATAAACGGGGGCGTGGAGATCAACGACCTGGTCATTACCTGAGATACATTTTCAATATATTTTAAATGAAAGAAGCGCTTACACCATCAACGCCAACAACAAAAAAACACAGCCTGCAACTGGTGCAGATGCTCAGGGGAATTGCCAGCCTGCTGGTGGTATTGCTGCATTGCACCATTACCGTGAACGAATCACAGGGCAGGCCTTTCCTTTTCGATGTATTCAAATTCGGCGGTGCCGGTGTGGACATATTTTTCGTGCTAAGCGGTTTTATCATTACCTATACCAGTGCACCCGCTTTAAAACAGCAGCAGGGGTTTACGCCTTTTATCCGCAAGCGCTTCGTGAGGATATTTCCCGTGTACTGGATCGTGATCAGTTTTTTCCTGCTGCTGCAGGTGCTAATGCCCTCTTTTTACAGGACGCATTACGATTTCAGCGCAGCCAACCTGCTCGGCACCTACCTGCTTTTTCCGGGGCACACCATGGTGAACGGGGTGAGCTGGACGCTGACCTACGAACTTTTCTTTTACCTTATTTTTTCGCTGGCCTTTTTGATACGGAACCGGGCAGTACTCGCCGGCCTGTGCGTTATTTATATACTGGGGCTGATCATTCCCGCCTGGTTTTACCCGCAAAACATAACGGGCAATGCCTGGGCCGACCTGGTGATCTTTCCCATGAATCTCGAATTTTTTATGGGTATCGCCGCAGCCCTGCTTATTCCTAAAATACCCCGGCAATCCGGCCGCTTGTTGATTGTAAGTGGCACGTTGCTTTTCATTGCATCCGCAGTTTTTTTCAATGCAGGCTATGCAATAACCGGCAGCGCTTTCAACCGCGTGATCCTCTTCGGCATCCCTTCTTTCCTGCTTATTATGGGCATCGTGAAACACGAACTTTTTACAAAAATAAAAGTGCATAGCTTTTTTGTGCAACTGGGCGAAGCATCCTATTCACTTTACCTGCTTCATTTGCCTTTCGTGGCTGCCGGTATCAAAATATTTTCAAAACTTCAAATTTCAAATACCTACCTGCTGCATGCTTTTGTGCTGGCGTTGGTGGCGGCGCTTTGTATCGGCAGTATTTTCTTTTTTAAAATAATAGAGAAGCCATTGATCGACAGGCTGAACCGGGTGTTGGGCAGAAAATAATTAGTGCGTATGAAGATCTTACACGTTTTATATTCGGGCCTCGGGGGGCATGGCAATGTTTTTTTTTCCATGGTGGCTGCCGATAAAGATGCAGCATACGAAGCGCTGTTCGTAGGCGTGGAAGAAGTGCGGGAAGATTATATTTCCAATTGCAGAGCATTGGGTATTCCCTGGAATTTTGTGCGCAAAACCTCCGGCAGCCACTTCGGTTTTCTTTTCGCTGTGGCAAAAGCCATCCGAAAATCGAAGGCCCAGGTCATATTTTTACACAGCAGCATTTACGTACCGGCCGCAAAAATGGCGGTCGCCCTTATGCCGGGCAGGCAAAAAATAATCGTGCGGGAAACGCAGGCGAATCACTTAAAAAGCGATCGCGAATGGCTGGCACTTAAGATGGCTTTGCGGCTGGCAGATAAAGTAGTATTTCTCAGCAAAGAATACAACGAAGAAATCAGCCAACGCCTGTCCGGTTATTATAAGCCGGCGAAAATAGCCGTGATTCCCAATGGCATCGATTTAACCGCGTTTCAACCGCTAAGCCGGCCGCCTGGTGCCGTATTGTCTATTGGCATGCAAAGTCGCATCGTACCCATTAAAGACCACGAAACTTTATTGCGGGCGATGAAGTTGGTAGTGAGTGCTCTGCCACATAATACCCCGGTACTTTCCATTGCGGGCGATGGGGAATCGAAGCTGGGCCTGGAGCGGTTGGTGATCGAACTGGGGCTGGAAGGCAAGGTACATTTTACAGGTATGCTCAATGAAAAGGCGCTTACCGGTTTCCTTCAATCGCTTGATATTTATGTGCACGCCTCCTTTGGCGAAACAATGAGTACGGCCATCATGCAGGCAATGGCTTGCGCGCTGCCCATTATTGCAAGTGATGTAAAAGGCATTAACAACATGGTGACTGCGGGTACCACCGCGCTGCTGGTTCCTGTACAGGATGCACAGGCGCTTGCCAATGCAATGCTTAGCCTGGTAAATGATAAAGCTGCCAGGGCGCAACTCGGCAGCAATGCATTGGCTTATGCGCAACAGCATTTTTCCAACCATATCATGGTACAAAAGTACCGGCAGCTTTATTGATGTTGCCGGGCACGATGAACACGCTTTAACTTTATGAAGATACTGCACATAATATATACCCACGGGATTTCCGGGGCGGAGAAATACCTCGATTACCTGTTGCCGGGATTAAAGGCTTATGGCATTGAATGCGATGTGTTGTTGATTTGTCCACCCCCCTCGGAGCAAAAACTGGAAGGCTTTGCCTCAATGTTGCGCAAAAAAGGGATTCCCACAACATTGCTTCCTGCGGGCCGCTTACGGTTATTCAAAATATTGCGGTTCATCAACGGGTATTTAAAAACAAATAAGATCGGGGTAATACATAGCCACCTTGTCAATACCGACCTGATGGTTTCATTGCTGAAACAATTCTTTAACCGGAAGGTATTCATCATCTCCACAAAGCACGGTTACGATGAAAGCGTACTGAATATTTATACACCCGGCGACCGCAAAACAAAGCATGGACTTTACTTCTATATTACGAAATATACGCTGAAGTGGATCGACCGGAACATTGCCATATCGAAAGGCATGGCTGACCTGTTTTATAACCTCGGCATTACCAACGAACATTTCCCGGTGATCCATCATGGAATAGATGTGGGAGCTGCGGCCCCGGCAAATGCTGCGTTCCGCAAAGCGCCGCAACAACTTGTTATCGCCGGCCGTATGGAGATCATGAAGGGGCATCAATACCTTGTGGAAGCCATGGCCCTGGTTTGCAGGCAATATCCTTCCTGCGTGTTGCTGGTTTTAGGAGAAGGTTCGCTGAAAGACAAATTAAAAGAACAGTGTGCAGCACTGGGAATAGCTGCCAATGTTCAGTTCCTGGGTTTCCAGCCGGATCCTTATTCGTACATCAGCAATTCGGACGTGATCGTGTTGCCGTCGCTGTTTGAACCGTTTGGCCTCGTGTACATAGAAGCCCACGCATTGAAAATACCGGTAGTGGCCTTCGACACACCTGCGGCAAACGAACTGATGCAAAATATGAATACAGGGTTGCTGGTAGAAAAATTCAACAGTGCACAACTGGCCGAAAAAATAACAGGGCTATTGAGTGATCCGGCAGAGCGCGAACGAATAGCCGGTAATGCTTACCTGCAATACCTCGAAAAATTTACTGCCGCTACGATGATAAAGAACACGGCGGAGTGGTACCGGTCCCTGCAATTATGAATTATGAGATAGGGATTATGAATGCATTGCTTTGTGACTGGCATAAAGGGTGCGCTCATCTATAGCACATTGCCCATCTGAGTGCAGGGTATTTTCGTTTCACCAACATTCATGCATTGCCTTATGCCAGGCAAAAAAAAGGGTGCGCTCATTTACAGCACGTAGCCATCTGCTTTAAATGAGTGCACGGTATTTTCGTTCACCAACATCATTGCATTCATAATTCATAATTCCTAATTTCTAATTATCCCTTCCTTCCCACGGCGTGCCAAAACGCATTATCGTTTCCAAACCTGATGTCCGCCAGTCCTGCCACTTCCATCATCTTTCTCACTTCATCTTTCGTAAACCGCTGTTCCAGCCGGGTACCAAACCTGTCCAGCGCATCATTTCTTATGATGTAAAAATCCTTATTGGCATAAGCGCTTAAAGGAATCTTGGCCGCCATTTTTTTCCATCCCAATGCAAAAAATAATTTCGCCGTCAATACAAATGGCATGTAGGCTACCACGGCCAGCACGTCGCAACAGGCTTTCTTTAAACCAGGAGGCATGCGGCTTACCACTTTGCGCACCAGGTCCGACAAAAAGAAAAGTGATTTGAACAGGAAGCCCCGGTTGTCTAATTTATAATACAGGTACACGTAGAACCAGCCGCCTTTTTTTATTTTTTTTACGCAGTCCGACAATGCCTGTTGCGTGTTGGGTATATGGTGCAATACGCCCACGCTCATGCCGAAATCGAACGTCTCGTCGGGCCAGGGCAGCGTATTCACACTGGCTTTCGTGATCCGTACATTCTCCGCATCTTCCAGCAATTCATCTGCTGCAAAAACGGCGTCGCTTGGATCCACGGCTTCTACAAAACCCACCTTATCTAAAAAATACTGGCTCCACCGGCCGCTCCCGCAGCCAATGTCGATCATATACGTATCCTTGTTCACGATCGAGGCATCCACGATGTCGAAATACTCCGCGCATATTTTTGCCACCGTGACCTTTGAAAAATGATGGAATTTGCTCCACTCTTCACCAAATGCTTTTACCACTTCTTCGTCGATATTATTGTCTGCCGCATTATCTGTAAAGTCGATGATCTGCCGCCTGCCCCTGTTGTGCTGTATCTTGCTGCTCCTGTTATACGGTACAACGATGTCTGTTCTTCCTTCCACGTAGTTATATTAAATTATTCAATATGATCTTTAAGATCGTCGGCGAAAATAGCTACAAAAACTCAAAAAAATGCTTAAACCCGCCGCCTAACCCGGCGTAGCCCGTTGTTGTGTAAATTTAGTAAAGATGCTGACGAGCAGGAAATAGTAAAAGGGCAGCAGGATAATCTTATAGCGTACCATCGTTCCAAAATTATAAGTGGTAAAACCAATGATCAGTGCAAATAATATGGATACCGAAAAGCAAAAGAACAGGTATTCATTGTTGAAGATGGATTTGAAGAAACCGAAGAACCGCGTGATGCCCAAAAGGTAAAGCGTGGATAGCAGCAATAGCGTGGATTCCAGGGAGGTGAACAGGATGATTACTTTCCTGCTTTCCCAGAGGAAGGGACGGAAAAGGCAGTTGAAAACCGCGATGGGGCTGTACGTCAGTATGCCGCTGATGGAAGGATCGATCGCCTTCATTTCGATCGTTGCCCGGCTGGTTTCATCTTCCTGTTGTATGGCCTGGTAACTCTGCTGGAAAGAAAGTACCTGTTGCTGCGATTCTTCTGCCAGCGTTTTCAACTGTTCACTGAAATTGGCAAGGAAGGCCACTGCTACCATGGCAATGAAAAATACGGTGATGATAAAGGATTTTATCAATATGTTTTTAATGGAGGTCAGCGATTTCAACAACAGGGTGGAAACAAGGCCCACCGCCAGGATACTGATGATGTAGCTTTTGATGTTCCACACGATAAAAACAAGGAAGACAAGCAGCGCCAGTTCTTTTAAGCTGAACCTGCGGTTGACAAAAGAAAAATACAATATGTGCAGGATGATGCCCACCGCCCCGATGCAAACCGAATCCTTCATAAGGCCGCTGCCCCAAAACCAGATCGAAGGCGAATACAATACAGCCCAGGCCAACAGGTTCTGGTGTTTGTATTTATTGATGTGGTTGAATACTTTGAAAAGACGCCATTGACCGATAAAAGAAAAGAACCCGAAAAACAGCGAGATGATCAAAAATTTATTGAATGAAAGGTAAGAAAGCGCCGCGGAGATCTTCATTATAAACAAAGCCGAACCGATGGCAAAATACCCGGCATAATTATAATCGCCGACCTGGGTGGTGTAAGCGTTGTACACTTCCTGGGGAGAAGCAAAAAAATAACTCACATTGCCCAGGTTACTGCTCACCTGGTCGGTTAAAAAATTACTGCCCACGTAATAAGTAAAGGAATCGCCATAGCCATAATAATATTGAACCAGCAACGAATAAGCCACCGAGCCAAACATCCGCAGGTAAAAAGAATTGAAAAAATGTTTGCGTACAACCGGGTCCGTGTATTTTACCGACCGGCGCTTAACGATGATATAGAAAAGATAAAGATATAGGGGCAACAAAAGGTAGTCATATATCGTAATGTGTTGCATGGTTTCCTGGCCCGGCCGGTCGTGTTATGCTGCAATATACAACCGATGGGGGAAATCCTTGTTCCCATCTAAACTAAACCCTCTAAACCCCTAAACCTTTAAACCCCTAAACCTTTAAACTCCCTAAACCTCTAACCCCTAAACCATCTCTTGACCCTTCAACAACCTTGAACTTTCAATTTTCAATTTTCCATTGCCCAAACCCTTCCAAACTCTCCTTACCTTTGCCCCGTAAAATTTTTATTTATGTGCGGTATTGCGGGCTTCGTGGATTTTAATAAGAAAACCACGCTGGCTGAACTTGAAAAAATGACCCGTATCCTTGCCCATCGCGGCCCGGATGGTGAAGGTTATGGCATTTATCCCAGCGACAGGGCGGTTACCGGCCTGGGACATCGCCGCCTCAGCATCATCGATCTTACCGAAGCCGGCAGTCAGCCCCAAACCTACGGTTCGCTCCACATTACCTACAATGGCGAGATATACAATTACGCCGAAATAAAAACAACACTGGAGGCAAAAGGACACCAGTTTCACAGCCACAGCGACACCGAAGTGATCCTCCATGCCTATGCCGAATGGGGCGCTGAAGCCCTGCAACAATTCATCGGCATGTTCGCTTTTGTTATTTACGATGAAGCCAAAAAACAACTCTTCGCCTGCCGGGACAGGGCAGGGGTGAAGCCTTTTTTTTATTACTGGAAAGATGGACTGCTGCTCTTCGCTTCCGAACTGAAAGCCATCGTGCAACACCCGGCTTTTACCAAAATCATCAACAACAATGCGCTGGCCGCCTACCTGCAATATGGTTATGTGCCCACACCGCATTGCATTTTTGAAGATACATTCAAGCTGAAGCCCGGGCATTTTTTATTGCTCGATGTGGAAAGCAGGGATATCAGTACGCAGCAATACTGGAATGTATATGACGCGTACAACAAACCGCCGATGAACATCAGCCTGCCCGATGCCATCGATGCCACCGAAGCGCTTTTAACCAACGCCTTTCAATACCGCATGGTAAGCGATGTGCCCGTGGGCGTATTCCTCAGCGGCGGTTACGATAGTGCCTGCGTGACGGCCCTGCTGCAGGCCAACAATACCGAAAAGATAAAAACCTTCACCATCGGCGTACCCGATGCAGGACTGAATGAAGCGCCTTTCGCCAAAGCCATCGCGCAACATTTGGGCACCGATCATACTGAATATTATTGCACCGAAAAAGAAGCGCTGGAGATCGTACCGCAGTTGCCTTTTTTTTACGACGAACCCTTTGCCGACAGCAGCGCCATCCCTACCACGCTGGTGAGCCGCATCGCGCGGGAAAAAGTGACCGTGGCCTTGTCCGCCGACGCAGGCGATGAAATATTCGCCGGCTACAACCGCTACGATTATATGGTGAAATACGGCAGCAAGCTGAAAAAAATTCCCGTGCCGCTGCGCAAGGCCGCTGCCGGCATCATGAACCGCGTACCTGCAGACAAGATTCCCGTGCTCAATAAAAAGTACCTTTTTCCCAGCCGCTACGAAAAGCTGAAAGCCTTGCTGAAAGAGCCTTCCGAGCAAACTTTCTTCAAGGGCATGTCGCAGCATATGGACCAGCAAAGCATCAACAGCTTACTGAAAGCCGGAACGCAACCGCTGGTAACCGCCTTTGAAAGCAAGGAACTTCAACCGGCACATTATTCCACCCTCAGCTTTATGATGGCGATGGATTACCAGACCTACCTGGTGGATGATATTTTACAGAAAGTAGACAGGGCGGGCATGAGCGTAAGCCTCGAAGGCCGCGAACCCTTCCTCGACCAACGCATCATCGAGTGGGCCGCACAATTGCCGATGGAATATAAATACAACAAGGGCAACAAAAAATTCATCATCAAAGAGATCGTGCACCGCTACATTCCCAAAGCAATGATGGACCGGCCAAAGATGGGCTTCGGCATTCCCATCAGCACCTGGCTGCAGAACGACCTGAAGCCCTTCGTGGACCGGTATTTTGATCCCGCCTTCATAGAAAAACAAAATATCTTTAACAACGATGTAATACAAGGCATCAAAAGATCGTTCTATCACGGTAAAATTGAAAGGGCGGAAAAAATATGGTTCTTACTCATGTTCCAGATGTGGTACGATAAGTGGATGAACGGGAACTAATGTGACAATTTGAAGATGTGAAAACCTGAAAATTTAGTACCATTAAGATTCCGGAACTTTAGAATTACATCTCAGGATAACCTATCAATCAGCCTAATCCCGGTTCAGACAACATGCAAAAAAAAACGATCCTCCATTTTATACATGGATTGGCCCGCGGCGGTGCAGAAACCATGCTGGTAAGGGTGATCAGGGAATTGGGAGCGTACCGCAACATTGTTGTAACACTGGATCGGGCCAATCATTTTAAAGGCGAGTTGGTTTGCGACGAATTGATTTGTCTTGAAAAACCTTCGTTGCTTTCGCTACCCTCCTCTGTAGTTCAATTCAGGAAACTCATCAAAAAATATAAGCCAGACCTCGTGCATTCGCATTTGCCGCTGCCCAATTTCATTGCACGGCTGGCTACCCCGCGCAGCATCCCGTTGGTTACCACCATTCATACTTCCATCAGCCAGGCAGTGGATTACAAAAAGAAATACATGCGCCTGCTCGACAGGTTTACCTACAACTACCGGCCGTCTACCATCATTGCCGTATCCAACGTGGCCATGCAGGATTATTTTTCCGGGTTGAAAATTAAGCCGCATCAAGCACTCGTCATTTATACATTCGTTGAGGAAGGCCTGTTTGCACAAAAGGAAAAAGTAAAGAATGATAAGTTGCTCCTGGTATCCGTTGGCGCCCTAAGAGCCGGCAAAAATTACGGGTACCTGGTCGATGCGTTTGCTGCGCTCAAAGACAAACCCATCGAACTGCACATTTACGGCATGGGCCGGCATCAACCCGTATTGGAACAGCAGCTACGCGATACCGGTGCCAACGTAATTTTAAAAGGCGAGATCAACAACATACCTGCCGTATTGCCTCAATACGATGGCTATGTATCGGCTTCGCGGTTCGAAGGATTTTCGTTAAGCGTACTGGAAGCGATGGCAGCGCGTTTGCCCTTGCTGTTGAGCAATATTCCTTCCTTTAAAGAACAGTGCAAAGAACTTGCTTTGTATTTTGAATTGGATAACAAAGAAAGTTTTTTGGCAAAATTGGAAGAGCTGGCAAACAACAGGAAGGAAGCAAATGAAAGAGCGGAAGCGGCTTACGCATATATGCAACAACATTATACGCTTGACCACCATCTAAAAAAAATAAAAGAAGTTTACAAGGAAGCGATACCTTAATTAATAAAACGGTGACTTATAGCAGCTCATAATTACCAAAACAATTGCAACCAGACAAAAACATACTCTTCGTCTCTTACGACGGCATGACCGACCCGCTCGGTCAAAGCCAGGTAATACCGTACCTGCAGGGATTGTGTGCCGATGGCTACCGCATCTTTTTATTGAGCTGTGAAAAGAAGGAGGCGTTTGCCGGTAACAAAGTCACGGTACAAAAATTACTGGACGCCTATAATATAGAATGGGTGCCGGTTTCTTATACCAGGAAACCGCCCGTATTGTCCACTTTGTGGGACCTGTGGAAATTGAAAAGAAAGGCTGCCGCACTGCACAAAAAACATAGCATTGCAATGGTGCATACCCGCGCAGGCGTTCCGGCGCTGGTGGGCTATTGGATGAAGAAAAAATTTGGAATAAAATTTCTACACGATATCCGCGAGTTTTATGCCGACAGCCGCGTGGACGGTGGTATGTGGCCGCTCAGCAACCCGCTGTATAAATTCATCTTTAACTATTTTAAAAAACAGGAAGCCCTGCAGGTGAAAGCCAGCGATGGCATTGTTTGCCTTACCCATGCAGCAGAAAAAATAATCCGGCAGTGGCCGGAATTTAAAAATGGTACGCCGCTGGCCGTCATCCCCTGCTCGGCTGACCTGGAACTGTTCGACCCCGCAAAGATCAGCGCTGAAGAAAAGCTGGCGCTTGAACAGAAACTCGGCATCGGCGCCAACGATTTCATCGTAAGTTACCTCGGCTCCATCGGCGGCTGGTACCTCACGGCCGAAATGCTGCGCTTTTGTAAAGTATTGTCCGAACGTTTGCCGGCTGCAAAATTCCTTTTCATTTCCCCGCACCGCCACGAAGTGATCACCGCCGAAGCGCAAAAGCATGGTCTTGCCGCCGGTAAGATCATCACGCAAAAAGCCACGCGCCGCGAAGTGCCCCTGCTGTTGTCCCTAAGTGATTATTCCATTTTTTTTATCAAGCCCTGCTATTCAAAACAATCTTCATCGCCTACCAAGCACGGCGAGATCATGGCCATGGGCATACCGCTCATCACCAACAACGGCGTGGGCGACGTAGAAATGATCGTTGATAAATATGATGCGGGCATTGTGTTGGCTGACTTCACCAATGCTGCAATGGAAGCCGCCGCCAATGCCGTGGCAGATAAAAAAAATTACGAGGCCGCCGCCATCCGCGCCGGCGCAACGGATTTCTATGCTTTAACAAAAGCGGTTGTACAATATAAAAACATGTACAAAACTATTTTAAACGGAACTGACTAATTTTATACGATGCAAAAAAAATACCTGGTCGTTGGTGCAGGATTTTCCGGCGCGGTACTGGCCAACCAATTGGTGCAACAGCCGGATTGTACAATAGACATCTGGGATGAACGCGATCACGTGGCCGGCAACTGTCACACCAGCCGCGATGCGGAAACGGGCGTGATGGTGCACCGCTACGGTCCGCATATTTTCAACACGGATAAAAAAGAAATATGGGATTTCGTAAATAGTTTCGTGGAGTTTCACCCTTTCATCAACCGCGTAAAAGCCTGTTACCAGGGCAATATTTATTCGCTGCCCGTTAACCTGCATACCATCAACCAGTTTTTTGGAAAAACATTCGGTCCCGATGAAGCAAAGCGTTTCATTGAATCGAAGGCGGACACCAGCATTGCCGAACCCGCTTCCTTTGAAGAGCAGGCGTTGAAGTTCATCGGCAAAGATTTGTACAAAGCATTTTTTTACGGCTATACCAAAAAGCAATGGGGTTGCGAGCCATCGGAACTGCCAGCCTCCATTTTAAAAAGACTTCCGGTACGCTTCAATTACAACGATAATTATTACAACAATATTTACCAGGGCATTCCGGTGAACGGTTATTCCGAATTGATTGAAAAGCTGATCGATAATGAAAAGATAACAGTCACCCTGGACAAAAAATTTGTTTACAGCGAAGCACTGGCCAACACTTATGATCATATTTTTTATACCGGTCCCATCGATGGCTTCTTCAGCTACCAGTCCGGCCGGCTGGCCTACCGCACGGTCACCTTTGAACAACACATCGCAACCGGTGATCACCAGGGTAATGCCGTGATCAACTACTGCGATGAGGACGTGCCGCATACCCGCGTACACGAACACAAACATTTTGCGCCCTGGGAGTCGCATGATAAAACAATTTATTTTAAAGAGTTCAGCAAGGAAACCGGCAGCGACGATGTGCCGTATTATCCCAAAAGGCTCGAAAGCGACAAGGGATTACTGTTAAAATACCGCGCAGCTGCCGAAGCACTGTCCGGCGTTTCTTTCCTCGGCCGGCTGGCCACCTACCGTTATATGGACATGCACCACGTGATTGGCGAAGCGTTGCAGTATGCCCGCGATTTTTTAGCGGCTACAGGTAAAGGAGAAAAGCCCGCTGTGTTTCCTAATACCGAGAACTAAATCCCTGTTACACTAATCGAAACGAATTACACGAATTGTAACCTGGAGTTAATTCGTGTAATTAGCCCTAATTCGTGTAATAAAGATTTTATTTAATCAGTATAATTACCATCTCCTCACGGGAACTACCTGATTTTCAAAGACCTCCCCAAAAAAAGTTAAACAAAATGCAATAAGCGGATTTACATACCGTTATATAGCTGTCCTATTATTCTATTCAAAAACCAAATACCATTCCCATGGAAAAGGTAGTTGCTGTGGTTGTTACGTACAACCGCCTTGCACTTTTATCTGAATGCCTCACTGCACTTCGCAATCAAACCCGCAAACCGGATTCCATTTTAGTCATCAACAACGGCAGTACCGACGGTACCGAAGACTGGCTTCGATCCCAACCCGACGTTGACTATTTTACGCAGCCCAATGTAGGCGGCGCCGGCGGTTTTCGTACGGCGATTCAACAAGGATATCAAAAAGGTTTCAACTGGGTATGGTGCATGGACGACGACGGCCAACCGAAAGAAGATGCGCTCGAAAATTTACTGGCGGCAGAAACCAATGAACTCACCTTGCTGAACTGCGCGGTGATCAACATGGAAGATAAAAAATCATTCGTATGGAAAACGGGCAACTATAAAACCATCGATGAAGTAGACACCAACCTCATCAAAGGCATCGGCCATCCTTTCAACGGTACGCTCATCAACCGGAAAATAATTGAAAGGGTAGGCGTACCAAGATCAGAATTCTTTTTATGGGGCGATGAAACGGAATATTTTTACCGCATCACCAAAACCAACAACATCCCGGTATGTACGGTTGCCAGCAGCATTCATTACCACCCGGCCACCGCTTTCTCATTAAAACAAAACTGGGATTTTACCAGTTCCTGGAAACTGTATTATTATGTGCGCAACCGCTTTCATGTGTATAAAACCAGGTTCAACAACAAGGCGCTGGCCTTCGTGGGTTACTGTTGCTTTTTGATGGCCTTTGCAGGCATCGTACTCCTTTTCCAGAAAAGCAATAAGCTGAAGAAACTGTATTTTATTGCCTGGCCGCTCGCAGATGCTTTCAAAAATAATTTCGATGCAACGCCTTCCATAATCCTGTCGGGATTAAAAGCAAGGTCAACCTATTCGTTTTCAAATACGATCAACAATTACCTCAAAAATATTGGTGGAGCCATCGCCGCGCCGTTCATGCCACGCCCGCGCAGCGCAGCCAACGCCTGATCTTTTTATATTATCTCTGGAACCACTTCTACGGACCCTGTATTGGCAGGGTCTTTTTTTGTTTTCTCCAACCGCCTGAACCGGTCCTGGATAAGGAACAAAGCTACCAGGTAAAACGGTACGCAGGGAATTTTATACCTTACCAGCGTGCCGAAATTGGGCGTGGTAGCACCAATGAACAAACCAAACAGCAACGAAAATAAAATACAATACAATATCGCCGGGTCTTTTAAAATGCTCCTGACAAAAAAGCCCAGCCCGGTTTTAAATAAAAGCGAAAGTGTAAAGAACAGCAGCGCCATACTTTCGAGCGACGACAACAGGGTGGACAATTTCCTGGACTCCCAGAGGAAGGGCCGGTAAAAAGTGGCGATGATGGCCGCCGGTGCTATTTTTACAAGGCTTATCATGGAGCCATCGAATTCAACACCCAGGGAAAAATTGGAAGTGCCGCCGCCCGCATCCGGGTCTGCACGGTAACTGCTGCGCTGTTTGTGTAGCTGCTCCGAAATGTCGCCTGACGCATAGGTGCCGATCTCCTCCTGGAATTTTTTCATCACCTGCTGACCGGCAAACATACTGCCGATGATCAGTGCAGGCCCGAGTACCCATTTGAGCAGCTTGCTCTTTACCAGGTTCACATTTTTTAAAATGAGGTATAAAATAAAGAACGGCACATAGGAAATAAGAATGTAGATCTTCACCACCGCCAGCAGGTAACCAAAAAACGCAAGGATGATTACGTTCTTCAGCAGGTTTTTCTTCTTATAAAAAGCCTCGTACAGGGCATAGGTGATCCAGCCCAGGGCGCTGATGCACAGCGGATCTTTTAAAATACCCGAACTCCAGAAAACGAAGGTGGGCATATACAAAATAGCGATGGCCAGTTTTTTGTGCAGGTGCGGGTATTCTTCGTAAAAAAACCGGAACAGCCGCCACACGCCCGTGAAAGCGATCATGGAAAAAAACAGGTTGGTGATGAGGTATTTGCCCATGCTCAAAAAAGAGATCATGGCCACCACGCGCGTTACCATGTAATTATTTTCCGCCCTGAAATAACCCTGGTTCAGCGGGTTGCGCAGCAGCGACTGGTCGAAATCCTTGCCCGCCATATACAGCCATTTGAGGTGCGCAGAAGGATCGCCCAGGATCATCTTGTAAATATTGGTACCCTCGGTATAATACAGGCCGAACGAATCGCCCATAGAAATATACGCGTTGAACAACGTAAACGGTATCACTGCCAGCGCCTTGATCCAGAAACTTTGTTTGTGGTAATATTTAAGAACGGGATCTTCGATGTTCTTGCGGCGGGCACTGAAAAAAAAATAGAAAAGGGCTACGTAAAGCGGGAACAATAAAAAGTCTAAAAAGCCCATAATGCGTATGATCGTTAGCTGTAATGGTTGAAAAGCCGCCGCTACCGGGACCAAATTTATCCTAAAAAATCTAATTTGCCTTTCAATAATATGCAGTTATTTTTGACGGGATTGATGAGTTGTGTTGAAAATAGTTGAAAGGTTGAAAATTGTTGAAGGAGATATTATTTATTAGAGACCGTGCCAACTGCCAACTGTCTACCGCCAACCTCGAATATATGTAACAATGTGCCTGTAAATGATGGATCAAACCGATAAGAAACTCATCCGCATCAGTACCGTTCCCATGGCTTTGCGTTACCTGTTGCCCGGGCAAATGCGGTTCATGCAGGAGCATGGTTTTGAAGTGCTGATGATCAGTGCCGATGGAAAGGAATTGAAAGACGTGATCGCCGGCGAACAATGCCGCCACATCATCGTACCCATGACGCGGAAGATAACGCCGGTGCAGGATTTAAAATGTTTGTGGCAGCTCATCCGCATTTTTAAAAAAGAACGGCCCGATATTGTGCATACGCACACACCCAAAGCCGGGCTGCTCGGCATGCTGGCCGCAAAGATCAGTGGTGTAAAAGTGCGCATCCACACGGTTGCCGGCCTGCCCCTCATGGTGGAAACGGGTTTTAAATACCGGCTGCTGAAAAACATCGAACGGCTTACCTATGCCGCCGCCACGCAGGTATGGCCCAACAGTCCATCCCTGCTGTCCTTCATCCGCAAGGAAAAACTGGCGCCCGCTAAAAAATTGTCGATGATCGGTAAAGGCTCTACCAATGGCATCAATACCAATCGCTTTAACCGCGCTGTACTGGATGATAAATTACTCGTCGTTGTAAAGAATAAGATCGGTTATGATCCGCAACATCGATACCTGCTTTGCGTAGGAAGACTGGTAGCCGATAAAGGAATTGTTGAACTGGTGAACGCATTTACCGGGTTAAATGAAAGTTTTCCATCTTTGAAATTGATATTGGTAGGTGAGTACGAACCAACCCTCGATCCCTTGCCTGCCGCCACCTTAACGGCAATCGAACAAAACAAAAACATCATCGCCGCGGGCTGGAGCGACCAGGTGGAATATTATATGGCGATTGCGGATTACTTTGTTTTTCCTTCGCACCGCGAAGGTTTTCCCAATGTGTTGCTGCAGGCCGGCGCTATGCAGTTGCCCATACTCTGTAGCGCTATACCGGGCAATACAGACATCGTGCAGGCGGGGCAAACTGGACTGGTTTTTGGTACGGGAGAGGAAGTGGCGATCCGCGATGCAATCCGCCAGGCCATCGACGAGCCGGCGAAAATGAAAGAAATGGCAGATCGTTTATATCAAACCGTTCAAACAAATTATAAAAGAGAAAATGTATGGCAGTACCTGCTGGAGGCATACCATGCATTGTTAAATAAAGCAAACCGATCATGATATTAATTGGCTACAGCGGGCATGCATTCGTGGTACACGGCATTTTAAAAGCCGCCGGTAAAACGGTGGTTGCTTATTGCGACCGGGAAGAAAAATCCTATAATCCTTTTGCCCTGCAATATTATGGTGAAGAAACTTCCGAAACGGCGATGGAGCATATTCCGCAGATCGGTTTTTTTATCGCCATCGGCGACAACCTCGCCCGCAAAGCCATTTACGAGAAACTGGCTGCCAAAGACCTGCATCCCTGGCACGCGTTGCATCCTACCGCCATCGTCGACAGCAGCGCTATCATTGGTTCTTACGGTATCATGATGAGCGCCGGTGTAATTGTAAACCCGTTGGCTAAGATCGGCATCGGCGTCATCCTCAATACCGGTTGCATCATCGAGCACGAATGCGTGGTGGGCGATTTCGCGCACATCGGCCCGGGCGCCATCTTATGTGGCAACGTAAAAGTAGGGGATGGCAGTTTCGTAGGTGCCGGTGCCGTAGTACGGCAGGGCATCAGCATCGGCAACCATGTGGTGATCGGTGCCGGCGCCGTCGTAGTAAAAGATGTACCGGATCATGCGACGGTAGTGGGTGTTCCTGCTCGTTAATGTGAAAATTTGAAAATGGCTCAATAACTCAATTTCCTTTAGACATTGTTCTTTCGGCCCTTCAAGCCCCCTATTTAAACAGTTGTTATAAGTTCTGTTGTTAATTTTCACATCTTCACATTTTCCTATTTTCACATTGGGTACCCTATCTTTGCCACGCAAAAAAATCTCCTCGATATGAAAGTTTTAGTAACAGGTGGCGCGGGATATATCGGCTCGGTGCTGGTGCGCCAATTATTGGACAAAGGGTATAGCGTACGCGCATTGGATTCATTGAAATTTGGTGGCGACGCGTTGTACGATGTGATGTTGCACCCTAATTTTGAATTTATGAAGGGAGATGTGCGCAACGCGGAAGATGTGGCCAAAGCGATCGACGGCATCGACGGCATCGCCCACCTGGCCGCCATTGTAGGCGACCCGGCCTGTAAAAAATTCAGCGATGAAGCCAATGAAACCAACTGGGATGGCAGCGTGGCGCTGTTTGAAGCGGCGGAAAAAGCCGGCGTAAAACGTTTTGTGTTTGCCAGCACCTGCAGCAACTATGGTAAAATGCCCGACCCCGATTCCTTCGTGGTGGAAACATCCGAACTGAACCCCGTTTCTTTATACGCGGAACTGAAAGTAAAGTTTGAAAAATATTTGCTGGAAGACAGGAAAGATGCCCGCATCTGCAGCACGGCCCTGCGTTTCAGCACGGTGTATGGCTTTTCGCCCCGCATCCGTTTCGACCTCACGGTGAACGAATTCACCCGCAATGCCGCCATCCACGGCGAACAGGAAATATGGGGACCACAATTCTGGCGCCCTTACTGCCACGTGGACGACCTGGCCCGCGCCGTTATCCTCGTACTGGAAAGTCCCGAAGAAAAAGTAAAAGCCAACGTATTCAACGTAGGCAGCACCGAAGAGAACTACAACAAAGGCATGATCATTGAAGAAGTATGCAAAGTGGTGCCCGATGTGAAAGTGAATTTCGTGGACAGCAGCGAAGACCCGCGCGATTACCGCGTTAATTTCGACAAGATCAAAAACGAACTGGGCTTTACCATTACCAAAAAAGTACCCGACGGCGTAAAGGAAATTTATACGCTGCTGAAAACGGGTATTGTAACCGATTCGTTTGCGCAAAAATTCAGAAACATCTAGGTAATTATGAATTAGGAGTTATGAATTATGAATGTATTGCAACCTTTAATTTGGGGAGTCATTATTTTTCAAAGCTTTAATTCAGCCGTAATAAGAACCCACAGTAATAATCATGATAAAAAGCAATACGCTTAACAAGCTGTTTTGCATTCATAACTCATAATTCATAACTCATACTTATGCTTCTCTTAAGTGGGCCCAACATGGGCGGAAACGAACTGAAATACGTAACGGAATGCATTGAAACCGGTTGGGTAAGCAGCGTAGGCAGTTATGTAGATAAGTTTGAACAGATGAGCGCCGAATTCACCGGTACACCCTATGCCGTAGCCACCAGCAGCGGTACCACGGCTTTGCACATCTGTTTGATCCTTGCAGGCGTTACGCGCGACGACATGGTGATCGCGCCCAACATTACGTTCATCGCTACCCTCAATTCCATCAAGTACACCGGCGCTTCGCCCATTCTCATCGATACCGATGAAAAGAACTGGCAGATGGACCTCAACCTGCTGGAAAATTTTTTAACCGAAGAAACCGAACAACGCAACGGCGCCTGCTACCATAAAAAATCAGGCAGGCGGATTCCTGTACTGATGCCGGTACACGTGCTGGGCAACGTGGTGGACATGGACCGCCTGATGGCCATAGCCCAACAAAACAACCTGGTGGTGATAGAAGACAGTACCGAATCGCTTGGTAGTTATTACAAAGGAAAACACACCGGTGGTTTTGGATTGATGGGGACTTTCAGTTACAATGGCAACAAGATCATCACCACCGGCGGCGGCGGCATGATCGTTACACACGATGCTGCGCTGGCAAAAAAAGCCAAGCACCTCACCACGCAGGCCAAAAGCGACCCCTTTGAATACATGCACGACGAGATCGGCTACAACTACCGCCTGGTAAACGTTGCAGCCGCCATGGGCGTGGCGCAGATGGAACAACTGCCGGGCTTTATCCAAAGAAAAAAAGACATCATTGCTTTTTATAAAAAAGAACTTGAAGGCGTGGGCGACATCAGCTTCCAGGAAGTAAGCGAAGATGTGAACCCCAACTGGTGGTTGCCGACGATCATGACGGCCAAACAAAAAGAAGTGTTGAAAGTACTGAACGATAACAAAATGCAGAGCCGTCCTTTTTGGGTACCCATGAACCAGTTGCCCATGTTCAAAGACGACCTGTACATTCAAAACAACGACCGTTCGGATTTCGTGTACCGCCATTGCCTCAGCATTCCCTGCAGCACCAACATCACCGATGCAGAACTACAGGGCGTTGCAGATAAGATAAAATCAGTTTTTCAAACGGCATAACGGTACCGCATAGCCGAAATATTTAAACGCGCCGCACCAATGTACAAAGTGGTAAAAAGAGGGATCGACCTGTTGCTGGCAACCATTGCCCTGGTGCTGTTGTCGCCGCTGCTGCTGCCTTCCATGCTCATCCTGCTGTTCACCGGCGAGCGTGAAGTTTTTTATTTTCAAAAAAGGATCGGGTATAAGAACAAACCTTTTTTCATCTGGAAATTCGCTACCATGATGAAAGACAGTCCGAACATCGGTACCGGCGAGATCACGCTGCGCAACGATCCCCGCGTAACTGCCTTTGGCCGCATTCTCCGCAAAACCAAGATCAACGAACTGCCGCAGATCTTTAACGTATTCAAAGGCGACATGAGCATCGTTGGTCCAAGACCTTTGATGGAAGTGAGTTTCAAGCTTTACCCCGAAGAAGTACAACGTGTTTTATACAACAGCCGGCCGGGCATGACGGGCATCGGCTCGCTCATATTCCGCGATGAAGAAAAGATCGTTTCCGAAGCCGACGATCCCAAAGCCATGTACGCCCGCATTTATCCTTACAAAGG
>Ga0247806_10000102_pt1 | contig 53682 bp, 47 predicted proteins | sample UWRJL059202B1_FD_179935 | JGI IMG/M metagenome (GOLD analysis project Ga0247806, IMG submission 179935) | Plant litter microbial communities from Arlington Agricultural Research Station in Wisconsin, United States - UWRJ-L059-202B-1 | ecosystem: Environmental > Terrestrial > Plant litter >... | reverse complement strand
CACAAGGCAAATACAGAGACTTCGGTACAACGTAAGAACGAAGCGTTGAAAAGATTGCAGGTGGTGGAAGCCATGCGCGAATCTCAGACACGTATCGACAACAGGCCGGAATGGATGATCGTGAAGGTCGTACCGGTTATTCCACCTGAATTGCGTCCGTTGGTTCCGTTGGATGGTGGCCGTTTTGCCACGTCCGACTTGAATGACCTGTACCGCCGTGTGATTATCCGCAACAACCGTCTGAAAAGACTGATCGAGATCAAGGCACCTGAGGTGATCCTGAGAAACGAGAAGCGTATGTTGCAGGAATCTGTTGACTCTTTGTTCGACAACTCCCGTAAGTCATCCGCGGTAAAAACAGAATCCAACCGTCCGCTGAAATCGCTGTCTGATTCCCTCAAAGGAAAACAGGGCCGTTTCCGTCAGAACTTGCTGGGTAAACGTGTCGATTATTCTGCACGTTCGGTAATTGTCGTTGGACCGGATTTGAAACTGCACGAGTGCGGATTGCCGAAAGACATGGCAGCAGAGCTTTACAAACCGTTTATCATCCGCAAGATGATCGAGCGTGGTATTGTGAAAACTGTAAAATCTGCGAAGAAAATTGTCGATAGAAAAGAACCGGTTGTCTGGGACATCCTCGAAAGCGTATTGAAAGGTCACCCGGTCTTATTGAACCGTGCCCCAACGCTTCACCGATTGGGTATCCAGGCATTCCAGCCAAAATTGATCGAAGGAAAAGCGATTCGTCTGCACCCGTTGGTAACAACTGCATTCAACGCCGATTTCGATGGTGACCAGATGGCGGTCCACTTACCATTGGGTAACGCTGCGATCCTGGAAGCACAATTGCTGATGCTTGCATCACACAACATCCTCAATCCGGCGAATGGTGCGCCGATTGCCGTTCCTTCCCAGGATATGGTGCTCGGATTGTACTACATCACGAAAGCCCGTACAAGCACTGAAGAGCGCAAAGTAAAAGGTGAAGGTGGTATTTTCTACTCTCCGGAAGAGGTGATCATTGCGAACAATGAAGGCCAGTTGGACCTGCACGCACCGATCAAAGTGAAATCTTACGATCTGAACGAAGAAGGGGTTCCTACTTTGATGATGATCGACACGACTTGCGGACGCGTACTCTTCAACGAGCACGTGCCAAGAGAGGTAGGTTTCGTAAACGATGTATTGACCAAAAAAGCACTGCGTGACATTATCGGAAATGTATTGAAAATTTCCGGTACTGCGAGAACTGCACAATTCCTCGACGATATCAAGGAGTTGGGTTACCACATGGCCTTCAAAGGCGGTCTTTCCTTCAACCTGGATGACATTATCATCCCGAAAGAAAAAGAGATACTCGTGGCGAAAGCAGAAACTGAGGTGCAGGATGTAATGATGAATTACAACATGGGTCTCATCACCAACAACGAGCGATACAACCAGATTATCGATATCTGGACACATACAAACTCCCGTTTGACGCACACCCTGATGGAGCAGCTGAAGAACGACAACCAGGGATTCAACTCCATCTACATGATGTTTGACTCCGGTGCGCGTGGTTCCAAAGAACAAATCCGTCAGCTGTCCGGAATGCGTGGATTGATGGCGAAACCACAAAAATCAGGTGCGTCTGCACAGGAGATCATCGAGAACCCGATCCTTTCCAACTTTAAGGAAGGTCTGTCGATCCTCGAGTACTTTATCTCCACGCACGGTGCACGTAAAGGTTTGGCCGATACAGCCCTCAAAACGGCGGATGCAGGTTACCTGACACGTCGTCTCGTGGATGTATCCCAGGATGTGATCATCAATATCGACGACTGCGGAACGCTGCGTGGACTGGTGGCAACAGCCCTGAAGAAAAACGATGAGATCGTTGAGCCATTGTACGACCGCATCGTCGGAAGAACATCGGTACACGATATCTTCCACCCGGAAACAGAAAAACTGATCGTTAACGCAGGTGACCTGATCTCCGAATCAGTAGGAGAAGCGATCACAGCCGCGGGAATCGATGAAGTAGAGATCCGTTCCGTACTGACGTGCGAAATGCGAAGAGGGGTTTGTTCCAAATGTTACGGACGAAACCTGTCTACACACCGCATCGCACAGGAAGGTGATACAGTGGGTGTCATTGCGGCACAGTCCATTGGTGAGCCAGGTACACAGTTGACGTTGCGTACATTCCACGTGGGTGGTACGGCATCGAATACAACGGATGTGTCCGACCTGAAAGCGAAAGCTTCCGGTAAACTCGAAATCGAGGAATTGCGTACGATCGTCATGAAAAACGCCGACGGTTCGACGAAAGAAGTAGTCGTTGGTCGTTCTGCAGAGGTGAAGATCTCCGACGAGAAAACCGGCATTGTCCTGATGACAGCGAACGTTCCTTACGGTTCCGAGTTGATGATCCAGAACAATATAGAAGTGAAAAAAGGCGACGTGATCGTTAAGTGGGATCCATATAACGCGGTCATCATTTCTGAAGTAAAAGGTAAAGTTGTCTTTGATGGTGTCATCGAAGGAATTACTTTCCGTGAAGAAGTCGATGAGCAAACAGGATTTACCGAAAAAGTGATCATCGAGTCCAGAGATAAGAAGAAAAACCCGGCGATCCACATCATCGATCCGAAGACGAAAGAAGTACTGCGCGAATACAGCATGCCTGTAGATGCACACATCTCTGTCGGCGAAGGCGAAACGGTGGAAGCAGGTGTCATCCTTGTGAAAATCCCACGTGTTTCCGGTAAAACCGGGGATATCACCGGAGGTCTTCCAAGGGTAACGGAATTGTTCGAAGCAAGAAATCCATCCAACCCGGCTGTGGTTTCCGAAATCGATGGTATCGCTGAATATGGAAAGATCAAACGGGGTAACCGCGAGATCCAGATCACATCCAAAACAGGAGAAATACGCAAGTATCTTGTGCCGCTTTCCAAGCACATCCTCGTTCAGGAAAACGACTTTGTACGTGCAGGTCAACCGCTTTCTGACGGTGCTGTAACGCCAAACGACATACTGAACATCGAAGGGCCTACAAAAGTACAGGAGTACCTCGTGAATGAAATTCAGGAAGTATACCGTTTGCAGGGTGTGAAGATCAACGACAAACACTTTGAAGTGATCGTTCGTCAGATGATGTTGAAAACGGAAATCGTGGATGCAGGAGATACAAGATTCCTCGAAGGTCAGTCTGTTCACAAAGCAGATGTCATGGAAGAAAACGATGCGATCTACGGTATGAAAGTAGTTGTGGACGCAGGGGATTCAACGGAATTACGTGCTGGCCAGATCATTAGCTCCCGTAAATTGAGAGATGAAAACTCCCAGTTGAAAAGAGCCGACAAAAATCTTGTCGATGCAAGGGATGCTGTTCCGGCTACGTCTACTCCATTGTTGCAGGGTATTACCCGCGCATCTTTGCAGACACAATCGTTCATCTCGGCAGCTTCCTTCCAGGAAACGACGAAAGTACTGAACGAAGCAGCGATCTCCGGAAAAGAAGATCACCTGATGGGCTTGAAGGAAAATGTAATTGTGGGTCACTTGATCCCGGCAGGTACAGGAATCCGAAAATTCCAGAAACTGGTGGTCGCTTCCAAAGAAGCGCTCGAAGAAATACAGGAAAAATAAACCATATCATGGGGCTGCAATTTGCAGCCCCATTTTTTTGATTACTCCATGGAAAAGAACAACGAAAATCAGATCAACATTGAATTGAACGAAGAAGTGGCGGGCGGAATTTATTCCAACCTCGCGATCATCACGCATTCCCACGCGGAATTTGTATTCGATTTCGTTCAGATGCTTCCGGGAATGCCGAAAGCACAAGTGAAGTCACGCATTGTGATGACACCGCAAAATGCAAAAAGACTCATGCGCGCCCTGATCGACAATGTTCAGAAATTTGAGCAGAATATGGGCGTGATCAACGACAATGACTTGCCGGGAACGCCTCCGATGACTTTCGGACCTCCGACAACACAGGCATAATTGCTGAAAGCTTCCTGAGGGAAGCTTTTTTTATGCATTTAAACAGCGGTTATTTTGCTGCGATTCCATAAGCGATGTACTTCCAATTGTGTGGAGAACTCCTGTTCAACAACACGTCAGGGCAGCCAGAAACTGACTCTATTTCTCATCTCTGCCGAATTCAGCCAGCACGCTTGTCTTTTTTAGATCGAATTTTGCGAAAAAGACATATGCATGCCTTTCACCAGGATTTCACCACCTATTGCAGCTATCCTGATTTAGTTCTCCTAAAAATTTAAAATGGTTTTTTACGCACATTGCGGACAGCCCGTATATTTCACTGTCTCGTGAGCAACCTGGCTGAATCCGTGGATGCGCAAAGCCGGAGTCCAATCGGCAGATGCTGAAAATCTCATATATTTTGGCAATGACCAAACTAATGCGGTCAAAATCCCGTTAAATACCGTAAATTGGTATCCAAAAACCTCTAAAGACCCCTTTATGAAATTGATCATGAGTTTGTGCTGTATGCTTTTGTTGCTTGGATGCGGGAAGCGAACAACACCTAAAAAAGTAGAAAGAATTCTTGAAAAAGATTCCTGGAAAATCACAGAATTTATCAATAACGGTTCAGATATTGCCGTCACTTTTGTCAGCTATAAATTCACATTTGAAGATGGAGGTGCGGTCCGTGTTTCCGGTGCGCCCGATCCAACCGGTGGATCCTGGTCAATCGGAGAAAACAAAAATCCCGCGATCATTTATTTCGTTTTCCCATTGAATGACAATCTGCACGCGATGTCGGATGATTGGCAGGTGACAAAAATCACGCGGAATGCCTGTGACCTGACGCGCAACGATCACAACAATAGCGATAAAATTCACCTCGTTAAGCTCTAAACCTGCGTACACCAAAGCACGGATAGGGCAGTCGGGTATTTTGTTCAATTAACTGTAAATCAGTTTTTTGATTTGGGTAAAGCGGTTTATTCTCATTTTTTTGTTAACAAGTATCGTTCAAAACACTTGAATTTTAAGAATACAATGTTAATTTTGTAAAAAGCTGTATCCAAATGACAGAGCAGATTTCTGGTATTCTTCATCTTATCCGCGGTAAATTTCACGATCTTCATGCTTCGCTGGAGGTTGAGCGTGCTAAAAATGCAGCTGCGGAAACGGAATTGAGACAACTCAGAACTGCGGTAGCTGCGGGAGAAGAAAAAATGCAATTGCAGGAAACGGTTCGCCGTCAGCAGGAATTGCAAATCAACGCGTTGCAGTCGGAATTGGTGCAGCTCAAAGAACAGATCGGCAATCAGGCAACCGAAGCGCAAGCGGACAAGGATGCAGCGATTGATGAACTGGTGCGGGAAATAGAGCACTGCATAAGTCAATTAAAACAATAACGAATGAGCAAGTTGTCTTTGAAAGTAGTTGTGGCAGGAAGGACCTATCCTTTGACCGTCAATGAAGGCGAGGAAAGCAAGGTGCAGAAAGCGGCAGATGACATCAATAAAGCCATTAAGTTATTGCAGGACAATTATGCAGTAAAAGATATGCAGGATTTATTGGCCATGACGGCCTTACAATTGGCATCGAAATCCGGGAACTCGACGAATGTGGTGCAGGAAGCACCTGATTATTCGGCCATCGAAAGTTCTTTGGGTACGCTGCTACAGGAATTGGAAGGACTGAAATAGGCTGATTATTTTTAACGTTTCCCCACGGATGTTGCGGTCAGCACGACTGTGACCGGTGGGGTTTTTATTTTAAACCAAATGAGTACAGATATCTTGATAGGTAGTATAATCGGAATTCTGGCGGGAGCAGTTGTTGCTTTCATCGTTCAGAATGTCCTGCTGAAAAAGCGAAAAGAAAAAATCCTCCGCGATGCCGATAACGATGGCGAAGCGATGAAAAAGGAGAAAATTCTGCAGGCGAAGGAAAAATTCATGAAGCTCAAGGAAGACCACGAGGAAACCATGAAAGACCGCGAGCGCAAAATGCAATCTGCAGAAGACCGCGTTAAATCCAAAGAAAAATCACTCTCCCAAAAAATGGAAGAGGTGACGCGCAAGGAAAAAGAATTTGAAAAAGTACAGGGCGACCTCGATCAGAAACTGACAGCGGTAGATATCAAAACGCAGGAGCTTGACAAGATCCAGCAAAAACGCGTTGCTGAATTGTCGAAAATTTCCGGCATGTCTGTCGAAGAGGCAAAAAACCACATCATGGAAGCGTTGAAAGACGAAGCCCGAACAGGAGCCATGGTACACATCAAGGAAATTACCGAAGAAGCGAAACTGAATGCGAACCGCGAAGCGCGTAAAATCGTCATCCAGACGATCCAGCGTGTAGCAACCGAACAAGCGGTTGAAAATGCCGTTTCTGTATTCAACATCGAATCAGATGAAGTGAAAGGCCGCATCATTGGTCGCGAAGGACGTAACATCCGTGCGATCGAAGCTGCAACAGGTGTTGAGATCATCGTTGACGACACACCGGAAGCGATCATCCTTTCCTGCTTTGATCCGGTTCGCCGCGAAATCGCCCGTTTGTCTTTGCACCAGCTCGTTTCCGACGGCCGTATCCACCCGGCACGTATCGAGGAAGTGGTTGCGAAAACGAAAAAATCACTCGAAGAAGAAATTGCTGAAACCGGAAGAAGAACCTGTATCGATCTCGGTATCCACGGTTTGCACCCGGAGCTGACGAGAATGGTAGGACGTATGAAATACCGTTCTTCCTACGGACAGAACCTGCTCCAACACTCCCGCGAAGTAGCAAACCTGTGTGCTGTAATGGCGGCAGAGCTCGGACTGAACGTGAAACTCGCGAAAAGAGCAGGATTGCTACACGATATTGGAAAAGTTCCGGACGATGAGCCGGAATTGCCACACGCAATCCTGGGAATGAAGCTCGCAGAGAAATACGGTGAAAAACCAGACGTTTGCAACGCGATCGGTGCCCACCACGACGAAATTGAAATGACGACGCTGATCTCTCCGATCGTGCAGGTTTGTGATGCCGTGTCAGGTGCACGTCCGGGCGCACGCCGCGAGATCGTTGAATCGTACATCAAACGTATCAAGGAACTCGAAAGCCTTGCATTGTCTTACGACGGTGTAACGAGCGCTTATGCGATCCAGGCCGGACGCGAACTCCGCGTATTGGTGGAAAGCGAAAAAGTAACGGATTTGAAAGCAGATGAGCTGTCATTTACGATTTCTCAGCGCATCCAGACGGAAATGACTTATCCGGGTCAGGTGAAAGTAACTGTAATCAGGGAGAAACGATCCGTGAATTACGCTAAATAATACAAGCTGATTTTAAAAAAGACCCTGCATATTGAACGCAGGGTCTTTTTTTTGAAACATAGACAAGGAATATGGATTGGAAGGAACAGTTTATTTTGGTTACCGGCGGTGCCGGATTTATTGGATCCAATTTATGCGAGCAGCTGTTGACATTGGGGGCCCGCGTGCGCTGTATGGATAACCTGCTGACTGGCAGACTCGAAAACCTCGAAAAATGCCGCGAATTTCCAACCTTTGAATGGATGGAAGGCGACATTTGCAACCCGGCTGATTGCGAACGCGCATTGTTTGGCATCACAGGGGTTTCCCACCAGGCGGCCCTGGGTTCCGTGCCGCGCTCGATCGAATTTCCGCATCGCACGCACGAGATCAATGCAACCGGTTTCCTGAATATGCTGCACGCCGCGAAAATGGCCGGAGTACGCAGGTTTGTATACGCATCATCCTCTTCGGTATATGGCGATGCCGTACAATTGCCGAAATTTGAGGGCGAAGAAGGAAACCCGATCTCTCCGTATGCAGTCACGAAAAAGCTCAATGAGCAGTACGCGAAAGTGTATGCCGACCTGCATGGCATGGAAACGATCGGCCTGCGTTATTTCAATGTATTCGGTCCGCGCCAGGATCCCAATGGCGTATATGCCGCTGCGATTCCGAGGTTCCTCGAAAAACTGCGCGGCAATGAAGCGATCAACGTACACGGCGACGGTTTGCAGACGCGGGATTTTACCTACGTAAAAAATGCGGTTCAGGCCAATGTATTGTCACTTTCTTCTGAAAATCCGGAGGCTTTCGGACTGGTTTACAATGTCGCCTGCGGAGAAGCATTCTCCTTGCTGCATGTCATCGAAGCACTGAAAAAAGGATTGGCATCCAAAGGCATTCACAGCGATTCTGAAATTGTGCTCGGCCCGGAAAGGGCGGGAGATGTAAAACATTCGCTGGCGAGCATTGCGCGGATCGGTGAATTGCTCAATTATCAGCCGGTTTATACCTTCCAGGAAGGTGTGGATGCTTACATAGAATCGCTCTGCTGACATGGCACAATCCAGGTCGTTCCTCGCTTCCGTCGCCGTTTTATTTACGGGAACGCTGATTGCGCAGGCATTTACCTATTTGCTAGCGCCGATTATTTCGCGGCAATATACGCCGGAGGAAACAGCCTATCTCGGTTTATTTTTGCGGATTACCGCGTTGGGCGCAGCGATTGCGACTGCCCGGCTGGAACTGGCTTTTCCACTCGAGAAACGCGATGATCACGCTTTCGGTATTTTCCGCTTTTCAATGCGTTTTTCTTTGCTGATCTCCGTCATCGCACTCGTGATTTTACTGGCTTTTTCCTGGATGGATTTCAAAGGCATTGCGCAATGGTTGTTCTGGATCAGTCTTCCTCTCGGAATTTTTGGCGTTGCGCTCTACAACCAGGGGATGAGCTGGGAGCTGCGTAAGGAGCGTTTTGCGAGCATTTCTCGCGCCGCGCTCACCCAATCCCTCGTGACAAATATCCTGAAGGTTGGGCTCGGTCTCTGGACGGGGAGCTTCCTCGCGCTGATCGCAGCGACGATTACCGGGATTTTTACATCGAACCTGCATTTCATCCGACAGTTTTTAAAAAACAAAAAAGGCGCTTTGCTGACTCCGGCTTCGAAAAGAACACGCGCGCTCGTGTTAAAAAATGCGGATCTCTACAAATACAACCTGCCACATGTATTCGTCGACCTCGCGCGCGATCTCGTGATTGCATCGGTGATCTGGAGCATGTACGGCAAATCAGAATACGGTTCCTACGACCATGCATTCCGCATGCTGAAACTGCCGATCGTTTTTATAGGAGCGGCAATCGGGCAGGTGTTTTTCAGACGTTGCACGCAATTGCTGCATGATGAGAAATCCCTGTTTCCACTGGCTTTGCGAACGGTACTTGTGCTGGCCGGATTGAGTATTGTGCCGTTTGTGCTGATTGCGGTAGCCGGACCGCAATTGTTTGCCTTTGTTTTTGGTGACAACTGGCGCGAAGCGGGCACATTGGCGGCGATCATGGTGCCGTGGCTGCTGATCAACTTCCTGAGCTCACCGATTTCCCATTTACCGGTTTTGCTGAACAAACAGCGTGCTTTTTTCTGGCTCAACCTGGCCGGAACGGTGCTTTTGTTACTGGTCGTTTCGATTCCTTACTGGGGAATCCAGGATTTTTCGCTGGCTTACGTGCTGCAATGGCTGAGCATTTCGCAGGGTATTTTCCTGGCCTTTATCCTGGGCTGGATGCTTTGGATTGCCAAAAGAGCCCGTTAGCACAGCAATAAATTTTCTATCTTTACACTTTACCATTCATGAATCAAGTATTAAATCGATCCGGTAACATCCACGCTGTGGAGTGGAAATGTCTGCTCTATGCGCTGCTGCTTTACATCCCGACGCTGAACATGGTGCGCGAGGAATTGCAGTTGCTGATTGTGCCCGCGATCCTTTTGCTGGATTGGAAAGTTGTTCAGGCATCCTTTTCAAACCTGAGACAGGGGAAAATAGCTCCGAGATGGCGGATGGCACTTGTACTGCTGGCCGCAATCATGCTGCTTTCTCTGCTGAATAAAATCCTGAACGGGCATGAGATCCTGTGCCTGAAAGATTATTACGCTTCTTTTTACCTCGTTCCCGTCACGTTTTTTGTTGGAAAATTTGTCACCAGGCACGCCGTTTTCAGGTTTGTGCTGATCCTGATCTGCATCGAAGTGCTCGTCGGCATCGTCGAATATTTCTTCAACCTGCGTTCATTCATGGGATGCAACAATGTGATCACCGACAAAAGCCTGTTGTACAATTCACGCATTTTCGGCCTCAGCTCCAATTCATCGGTGCTGGCGATCAAGATCATGGTGGGATTTGTACTCATCGATTATACCGAATGGGCGCGTAAATGCAGTTATCCGGTACGCTTCATGCTGTTTATCGGACTGATACTGACATTCAACCGCACGGTGCTGGTCGCATTGGCGGTCTACTGGGCCTTGCTGTTGGTGAAGTTGTTGTTCTGCCTGATCGGCCAACGAAAAAAAGTCAACTTCAAACGGAACCTGCCTTTGCAGGTCGCGCTTTTCAGCCTGCTTTTAATGGCGGTGCTCGGACCGGCGATCTCTTACCAGTTCACGCGCGGCGGCAAGGAAATGGATTCGCTGGATACAAGGTTGTACCGCAATCAAACTGCCTTGAGCTGTGCAGAAATGCACGCGCCCGAACTGCAAACGCCGCAGGAAGCGAAAAACAAACATGTCGAAAAGCTGATGGGCAACCTCGGTTCAGTCGAATTGTCGGGCCGCAAGCTGATCTGGTACAACTTTCTCCACAACATCGTCGAAAAACCTTTGTTCGGCAATGGGTCCGACAAGCTGTATTTCAGGTCGTGGCAACCCCGTAAGCAGCAATTTGCGCTGATCCATGCCCACAATTCGTTCCTGGAACTACTGGCAACGAATGGAATCGTGATCTTCGCCTTGTACATGCTTTTGTACGTGCTGCTGCTGAATCGCTACAACTGGCTTCCGCTGATCGCTTTCGGGATCTATTCGCTCGGACAATACGGCATTTTTTGGGGAATGTCTTTTTTAGATGTATTTTTGGTCGTGTTTCTTTTTTTACCAAAGCCCACCCAGTCGCATGCAGATTGACGAAACCGTCCGGAAAATAGAATCCCGTCCCGGACTGGAAAATTGTACCATCCGTTTTCGTGGTAAGTCCTTCCAGGTATATCCATGGGTGAAAAGCCGGATCTTTCACGAAATGATGACCGGCAAAGAAGTTTTGCAGGAAAAAGACGGCGGCGTACTCTGGCTACAGCTCAAATCCTTATTGTATGGCTGGTGGAACTTCTTCCGCCGCTACGATGCCTGGGTATTCACCTCCAGCGCGGAAAGGCGTTTGCTTGACGGCGCTTATTTCGATAAATTGTTTGATTTTGCCGGTAACCACACAGGGCTCAAAACCTGGGTGCTCGAATTGCGCCTTTTCCAGGTGTACCCATTCCGGAAAATTGCTTCGAAGTATGCTTCGTCCCGTTCCTTGCTGATGTTGCCCGAAGAAATATATGCGCGGCTCTTCCTGCGGAACGTACAGGTTGAAAACCCGGCCGTGTTGCAGGAAATACAACAGGAACTTGGAACCCATGTAGATGTAAACGCAGTTGCACGCAAATACCTCGCGCAGTACGCCATCATGCGGTTCCTGCTGAAAATCCGGAAAAATCCGAAATTGGTTTGCCTGTCGGTGAGCTACACGACTTTCGGCTACATCCGCGCATTTCGCGAAAGGGGAATTCCCGTGATCGAATTCCAGCATGGATTGATCTCCGAAGAACATTATGCCTACAATTACCGCATGTCGCTCGATGATATTCAATTTCCGGATTACCTGGCAAGCATCGGACAATTTGAGCAATCCGTCTTTGCAAACGGCAATACATTCCCGCTGAAAAAGGTTTTTCCGGTCGGCAGTTACATTTTGGATCATTACCAGTCCGCGAAGGTGGAGCGTGCCGGCGAATCCATTCGGACGATTGCGGTGTCCCTGCAGGACGGTGAAGAAAATCTCGCGATCATTCCCTGGCTCATCACAGCCGCACAGGCTTTACCGGAAGTCCGGTTTTATCTGAAACCGCGCAGAACGGCTGTCGCTGCATATCAAAAACAGTTCAATTTTCCGGCCAATGTGCATTTCGAGGAAGTGCGGAACATTTATGAGTTGATGGCTGCCTGCGATGCCCACACGACGATTTATTCGACCTGCGCCGTAGAAGCATTGAGCCTGGGCGTTCCCAACATCCTTGTCGATTACCGCGGACTCGCAAAATCCCAGTTGGGAAGCCAGTTGGCAGACAATCCACACACGTATTTTGCAAAAGATCCGGCAGATTTTATTTCTTTTGCGCAGGAATTGCGACTTCCGCGCAAGGAAGACGTGATTGCCGGGAATACTAAAAACATCGCCCACCATTACCAGGCGAACTTAAAAGCGTGTATCAACACGGTACTGAATGAACATTCTGAAAAGTAAATTAGCAGCAGCGCTCGGGATCTACACCTTGTCGAATGTGCTCAATGCAGCCATTCCTTTCCTGTTGCTGCCCATTCTGACAGATTACCTGTCGCCGGCGGATTACGGGATCCTCTCGAATTTCAACGGCATCATCACGGTGGTTGTGCCGTTTGTCGGCATTAATTTCATGGCGGCGGTATCTTTACAATACATCAAGCCGGAAATAGATAAAGCGAAATACATCTCCACCGGATTGTGGATCCTCGCATTTCTGACAGTGCTTTTTTCCATCATCCTTTCGGTTTTTACCGGTTACATGGAGGAAAAAACGGGCGTTCCCGCAAAATACATCCACCTCGTTGGGATTTATGCCCTGTTCAGCAACCTCATGGAGGTGATCCTCGCGATCTGGCGCATGGAGAACAAAGCGGTGAAGTACGGCATTTTCCGCATCGGGCGCACGGCGGTCGAGCTCGGTATTGCGTTGCTGCTGATCGTTCTGTACAGCTGGCCTTTCGAAGGTTCGATCTATGCCATGTACATTTCCTACGGATTGGCTGCGGTGATCACCATCATCGTGCTCTGGCGCAAGCAGCTGATCGTTTTCGATTTTTCAAAGGCCTACAGCAGGCACATTTTCCGGTATGGAATTCCGCTGATCCCGCATGCATTGAGCGGTGCGATCATGATGTATTCCGATAAGCTCATCATCACCGAATACCTGGGGTTGAGCGCCGCCGGGATCTACAGCGTCGGCTTCCTGGTCGGACAGATCATCGGCCTGTTCCAGAATTCCTTCAACCAGGCCTGGGTTCCGTGGGCATTCCAGCAATTGCAGGACAACAAGCCGGAAATGAAACTGAAGATGGTGAAAATGACCTATTTGTATTTCATCGGGATCATCGTATTTACGTTGGCGCTCTGGCTGATTACACCACTCGTCTTTTATTTCATTGGCAAAGACTTCAAGGCGGGCATGGACCTCGTACTGTGGGTCGCGCTCGGCTTCGCGTTCAACGGCATGTACAAAATGGTATCCGTTTACCTGTTCTACGCCGAAAAAACGATGCAGATCGCCTGGCTGTCGATTGGCGCAGCGATCCTGAACATCCTGCTGAACCTTTGGTGGATTCCATACTGGGGCGTCATCGGCGCTTCGCTGGCTACGATGCTGACTTTATTCATTCAATTCATCTGCACCTGGATCCTCAGTGCATCTTTAATTCAAATGCCATGGAATCTCAAGAAATAAAACTTTTGCCGCTCCGCACGGAAATGAAATCCTGGAAATGGGCAGAATGGTCGCTCGTTGCGCTGCTGGCGGTCTCCATGATTTTCAATAAGCTGATGCCGATGGTGATGGTCCTTGCGTTATTGTCGCTGGCCCGCCAGCACCACGACTGGAAAACCGGATTCAACCGGCTCACGCGCCTGCGTTCGGTGTACCTGTGGATGGTGTTTTTCTTTTTGGCGCATGTCGTCGGCTTGCTTTTCACGGCCAACTACACATTTGCATTGACCGATATCGGCATGAAGTTATCATTTCTGCTTTTCCCGGTCTTTTTTGCGTTTTCAAATGCAGATTTCAAATCCGGTTCCGCGATCCGTGTTTTTTCCTGGAGTTTGGTGCTGACCGCCGTGATGTGCTTCATTTATTCGGGCTACCGGTTCCTTTTCTTTGAATCCAGCGCGCCGCTGACCTATTTCACGGAATCTTATTTCTCTTTCCAGATGCACCGCAGCTATTTTGCGACTTACCTGATCATTGGCGTACTTTATTTCACCCACCAGGCCTTGTGGGAACGCGAATCGAGGTTCCTGAACATCCTGCTCGGCCTTTTCCTGCTGATGTCGATCTTCCTGACTTTTTCGAAAGCCGGGATCCTGATCTTGCTGCTGACCTTGTTCATCCTCGTCATCGTCTGGATCGTGCAGCGCCGCAAGCTGGTGGTTGGACTGATCTCGCTCGCTTTGGTGGTGGCAGGGCTTGGCCTGGCGATCCGCTCTTCTTATTTTGCGGAGCGTTTCAGGTATATGATCGAAGAATTCAGCGCCGATAAAAAAATTGATGTGACTTCCGTCGAAAGCAACGATGCACGCATCCTGATGTGGGAGACCGCCGTGGAACTGTTCCTGGAAAACCCGGCTGTTGGGGTTGGTACGGGCGATGTCAAAGATGTTTTGCAGGAGCGCAATTACCGCAAAGGCTACACAGGCGTTGCCGAAAAGAACCTGAATGCGCACAATCAGTACCTGAATACAGCGGTACAGCTTGGTTTGTTGGGTTTGCTTCCGCTGCTCGCGATGTTCTTCGTGCCGGCCTTCCAGGCCTTCAGGAAGCGGAATTTGCTGGTTTTTCTGAGCCTGCTGAGTTTGATCCTTACGATGTTGTCTGAATCATTCCTGGAGACCCAGGCAGGCATCATGCCGGTTGCATTGTTGTTGTGTCTGCTGGGCAACCTGAAGAGAGAATCCGGGACGATCCGTCCGGCATAATTATTTTTAAGCTATTTTTGCAGGCACATTTCTGCGGATCAATACCGGATATATTCACCTAGTGTAGAAAGATATGTTGAGTCACAAAAAAAGAGTTTTAGTTTTAGCGCCACATACAGATGATGGTGAATTCGGATGTGGCGGAACGATAACGAAGCTGATCAACGAAGGCCACGAGGTTTATTATGCTGCCTTTTCCGCCTGTCAGCAATCCGTGCTGCCGCAATTCCCTTCGGATATCCTGATCACGGAAGTCAAAGAGGCGACGGCGATACTGGGGATTCAGCCGTCCAACCTGATCCTGTTCGACTACGATGTACGCACTTTTGGCTACAACCGCCAGGCGATCCTCGACGACATGATCAAACTGCGCGCTGAGATCCAGCCCGAGCTGATCTTCATGCCGACGATCACAGACGTACACCAGGACCACAAAACAATTGCAGAAGAAGGCATGCGGGCTTATAAATTCTCGAGTATTTTCTCCTATGAATTGCCCTGGAACAATTTCTCATTCCACACCTCTAGCTTTGTGCACCTCAATGAGGAATTCATCCAGACGAAAGTCAACGCGCTGAAAGCTTACCAATCGCAGGCGCACAGGCCTTATGCAGATGAGGATTTTATCCGCTCGCTTGCACGTACACGCGGCGTTCAAATTGGGACGCACTACGCAGAAGCGTTCGAAGTCGTGCGCTGGATCATCAATTAATCATCCAATCAGAGAACATGCAGCTACAGGAAATTTTAGACTTTCTGACCCCCGATCATTTCAGGGGCAATGCCAGTATTGAAATCGCGGAGGTCAAAAGTATAACCGACGCAAGCTTCGGTGCGCACACGATCGGCTGGTGTTCGGATAAGAATATACATGTATTGACGGGACTCACGCAGGGAACTGTACTTGTGAGTACCGTTGCATTTACCGCACAGGCAGATACGCTGGATCCTGCGGTGAATTGCATCGCTGTTGAAAATCCGCGGCGCGCTTTTGCAACCATGCTAACCCGCTTTTTTGTTCCGCAACCGGTCTGGAGCCAGGTTGCGCCATCGGCGACGATCCATCCGGGTGTACAGCTGCCGGAACATGTTTCGATCGGCGCAAATGTCGTAATCGAAGCGGATTGCCAGATCGGCGATTATGTGCACATCGACCACAATACGGTTGTGAAATCAGGAACGGTGTTGGGCGATCGCGTGCGGATTGGTTCGAATTGCACGATCGGAGGCGTTGGTTTTGGTTACGAAATGAACGAAACCGGCACTTATGAAGTCATTCCGCACATCGGGAATGTCGTGCTGCATGCCGATGTAGAGATTGGCAACAATGTTTGTATCGACCGCGCGGTACTCGGTTCCACGGAACTGCACGAACATGTCAAAGTCGATAACCTCGTGCACATTGCGCATGGCGTTAAGATCGGCAAAAACAGCCTTGTCATTGCTCATGCGATGGTTGCAGGCAGCGTGACGATCGGTGAAAATGCCTGGATTTCCCCGGCATCTGCAATCCGCCAGAAACTGAACATCGGGAACAATACCCTGGTCGGCATGGGCAGCGTGGTCGTGAAAGATGTTGAAGATGGTACAACCGTAGCGGGCGTTCCTGCTAAAAAACTCGAAGTGCGTTGAAATTAACAGTTGTCATCCCCTGTAGAAATGAAGTCCGCTATATCCGCGAATGCGTGGATGCGATCTTCAATAGCGTGTTGCCGGCAGGACTCGAAATGTCCGTTTTTGCAGTAGATGGCCTCAGTAACGATGGAACCGCCGAGTTGCTGGAAGAACTTCAGACGGTTTACCCGGCCCTGCAAAAGGTTGAAAACCGGCTGCAATTAACACCATTTGCATTCAATCTCGGTATTCATTCCGGTGGCTGTGTTGATTTTGTTCAGATCGTTGGGGCAAGACACATATTATCGCCGGATTATATAGGTAAATCATTGGATATCCTGACTTCCAATTCTCAGATCTGGTGTGTAGGCGGGCAATTGATAAATGAATATGTCAATGAATCCGGACGAATTATTTCCCTCGCAATGGACACCGCTTTTGGAATGGGCATTGGAAACTTTAGAATCCTGGAGAAATCGGGTTTCACAGATACTGTAACGAGCCCCATGTATCCCTGGAAGGTCTTTGAGAAAATTGGTTTTTTTGACGAGCAACTTGTTAGAAATCAGGACGATGATTTTAATTTTCGTGTGATCCAGGCAGGTGGAAAGATCTGGTTTGAAAAGGAAATCTCTCTGAAGTATTATGTGCGGGCGGATTTCAAAGGCCTGTACAAGCAGTTTTTTCAATATGGCTACTGGAAGGTTTTCGTGAACCGGAAGCACCAGACAGTGACAACGATGCGGCAATTGGTTCCGCCTGCGTTTGTGCTTTTCCTGTTGCTGGTGCCTTTTACGCTGCTTTTTCCGCCGCTCATTTCCGGTATTGCGGGACTTTTGCTGGTGTTTTATGGTGCCATGGCGATTTTCTTCGCTGTCCGCCAGTCAGAAAAACCTGGTGAAATCCTGCCGATATTTGTGACCTTCCCGATCCTGCACGTCAGTTACGGACTCGGTTATCTGCTGGGCATCCTGTCTTTTTTGGTATTCCGGAAACAGCCTTCAGAAAAGCAGAAGCGCTTGTCCCGCTAATCCGAATATTTCTGTATTTTTGGAGCGTTCATTTAAAATTGTCTCCATGATCCCATTTTCACCGCCCCGCATTGATCAACGCATCATCGACGAAGTGACCGCCACGCTGAAAAGCGGCTGGATCACTACGGGTCCGCGCACGAAACTTTTCGAAAAAGAGATCACGGCGTATTGCGGTAACAAAACAACGATTGCGGTCAATTCCTGGACCACAGGCATGGAAGTTTTGCTGCATTGGTGGGGAATCGGGGAAGGAGACGAAGTCATCATTCCAGCCTATACCTATTGCGCGAGCGCGAATATCATCATTCATTCGGGTGCAAAGCCGGTCATGGTCGACATCAACGAAGCAGATTTCAACATTTCGATTGACGCGATCCGCAAAGCGATCACGCCACGCACGAAGGCGATTATGGGCGTGGATATCGGCGGATTTACCTGCGATTATGAGGGGATTTATGCACTCATCAACGAACCGGGGATTCGAGATCAGTTTACCGCCAACAACGAAAAACAACGTACTTTGAACCGTATACTCGTGCTTTCAGATGCGGCACACAGCTTTGGGGCTGTTTCTCACGGTAAAAAATCAGGCGCTTTGGCAGACATCAGTGGATTTTCATTCCACGCTGTGAAAAACCTGACGACTGCGGAAGGCGGAGCGATTTGCTTCAACCTGCCGGATACTTTCGACCACGAAGAGATCTACAAAGAATTTTCAATCAAGATCCTCCACGGACAAAACAAAGATGCCCTGGCGAAAACGCAGAAAGGAAACTGGCGCTACGACGTTGTTGAGCCCGGCTTCAAGTGCAACATGACGGACATACAGGCAGCGATCGGATTGGTCGAGCTGGAACGTTACCAGGAGAACCTGGACCGCCGCAAAGCGATTTTCAGTCAGTATGACGCTGCTTTTCAGCCTGAAAAATGGGCATTGACACCTTTGCATACCACTGCGGATGTCGTCAGCTGTTACCACCTGTATTTGTTGCGCATCGACGGTGCGACAGAAGCGCAGCGCGACGCGATCATCCAGCTGATCTTCGATGAAGATGTTTCCGTGAATGTGCATTTTCAGCCTTTGCCGATCCTGACCGCTTATAAATCACGGGGCTACGACATCAACGATTACCCGGAAACCTGGAACAAATACCACAACGAAATTACACTTCCGGTTTATTTTGACCTGACGGATGCACAGGTGCAGCAGGTAATCGCAGCGGTCAAAAAATCAGTACAAACCGTCCTCAACGCCTAGATGAAACGCTTTTTCGATATCGTCGTGGGTAGTTTGATCTTACTGGTTTTCCTGCCTTTTGGAATTATTTTTTCGATCCTGATCCTGGCGGAAAGCCGCGGGGGCATTTTCTACCGGCAAAAGCGCGTCGGACAATTGGGGCGCGATTTCGGCCTTTTCAAGTTCCGTACAATGCGTCCTGATTCGGACAAGCTCGGGCAATTGACAGTAGGCATGCGGGATCCCCGGATTACGCGTATCGGCTATTTCCTGCGCAAGTACAAGATCGATGAATTTCCCCAGTTCCTGAATGTTATTCGCGGTGAGATGAGCATCGTGGGACCGAGGCCGGAAGTGCGCGAATATGTCGACCTGTATACGCCGGAGCAGCTGGAGATCCTGCGGGTGAAACCAGGTATTACGGACTACGCATCCCTGGAATATTTCGAAGAAAATAAGCTGCTCGGCGAATCAGCCGATCCACGCAGGACCTATATTCACGAGATCATGCCTGCCAAACTCGCGCTGAACCAGAAGTATCTCGCACGCCCTACCGTGGGACACGACCTGCGCATCATGTGGCTGACTTTTCTGAAAATGGTCCGCTAACCGGAATTTTAACCATCAATATTTCTGAATCCGGTACCTTTCCATCGCATCGCCAATTTTTAGCTCGAGGAAATAATAGCCGCTCGGCACATCGATGAGCGAAATGATCTGCGCATTGCAAACACCTTCAAGCACGGCTTGTCCCTGCATGTTTATGACCTGGTAGGAATCGATGGCTTTCCCGTTGCGAATAAAAATAATTTCACTCGTTGGATTCGGAAACAGCTTGATCTGATCGAAAGGAGAAACCGTACTGAGTTGATCGGCCGGTTGTTCGCTGATTTCCTGTGCGCTTGCAGTCGCTGCGAAAAAAAGCATGAAAATGAGGATATGCGTTTTCATCTGGATTGGTTTTTACGTATCAACGCCACCTGGAATGGAACGTTACAGTATTTCTGTTGGATTTTTGTGCAAGCGCAGCGCAAACCGTTAATTTCAGTATTATTGTGCCTGTAATCCAATGGCCAGATGATCCAGACGCTTTCCGAAAAACATGCTGATTTCTTTGACCAGGTTTATGCTGTGGTGCGATTGATCCCGTTCGGCAGGGCGACTTCCTACGGCGCGATCGCAAGTTACCTCGGTGTCAAAAGGTCGGCCCGCATGGTTGGCTGGGCGATGCATGGTGCAGCGAAGCACGCGGGTGTTCCTGCGCACCGCGTTGTGAACCGAAACGGTTACCTGACGGGAAGTATCCATTTTGAAAGTCCGAATCAGATGGCGGAATTGCTGGAAGGCGAAGGTGTGCAGGTGGTGGACGGCCGCATTGTGGATTTTAAGAAAGTATTTTGGGATCCTTTTGTGGAGCTGGCGATTGATTAGGATGGTGGCTGTTTGGGGGAGGGAGATTTTTTTGTTCGTCGGTATGGAGTTCGTCATATCGCTATATTCCGATATTGGTAAAATCAGCATATTGAAAGATTTGAATGAATTTTAAATCAGTCAAATGTTATGCTATTTAATAGTGAATCTACATATCGCTATATTTCGATACACTGTTGTCCGGTTAAATTTTAACAGCAGACGAAATCTCAAGTTCTTACGCCTTGGAGAATTTATTTTGAGAGCCGAACTTCGAACACGAAGCGATAATCGGGCCTTAGCAACTGTGCTTGCGCAGGCGCGCTGAAAACCGCTAAAAATGGAAGAAGCTCGCAGAGATCGCTGACATTTTCGGGTTTACCTTCGGCTGCTTCGCGGTCAGAAGCATAAGCAAGCTAAACGTTGCGTAGCCCCTAAGGCCGTTTTTGGTTCCTTTTATCGGCCTGGATAAAAGGGACAGACATGTATTTCGGTTTTTATTGATTTCGCGATTTCTGAAAAGTAAGCCCCCATTCAGGGGTTTCCTCTATAAATCAAGCCATCCGTGGGATTCACCACCTAAAAATGATTTTCCCCGGTGATAAGTGAAGCGATAGCGCGCACATACTGTATCACGATATCTGAAAACGTAAGAGGTATCGTTGTTGAATCACCAGGCATCAGGCTAAACTGGGCCGAATGAATATGGATTACTTTGAAGGATTCGAATGCTTAGGCATGCGTGCTGTAAAGGATGAAAAGTCAGGTGCATATTGCCGCAATGCGAATCTATTTCCAAACCTCCTCCAAGAAAATATCTTTATTCCCCGAAACCTGCGCGTGGAATTCGATTTCCTCTTCGAGCTCGTTCAACTGCAGTTGCAGAACGGGATTGCGGGAGTCGGCCATGATCAAAGCGATCTGGTCGTGTTGCTCCTTCAGACGCACAGCGGTAGCCATTCTCTCTGCGTATTCAGATTGACAGGATTGACAGCAAATGGTCAGGGTCAAAAGCCCAAAAAGGAGGAGGATTTTCATAAGGTAAAGGAACGAAAGCCACATCGGATATACAAATCGGTTGCTTTTTAATAATTCCCGTTTGTTCATTGCCGCACGAGAAATATTCGAGGCGGTGAAAATAGTTGCTTTTTGAAACTAAAAAAGGGAGTTTGAACGGCAATTGGCAGAGAAAAAACGGTGTGAATAAATTCACAATTACGGGCCATCAATGAATTTCAGTTGTATCTTCGTACCATGATTTTGGTTACAGGTGGCACAGGTTTACTGGGCAGTCATTTACTTTTCCGGCTCGCATGTGATGGTCGGAAATTGCGTGCGATTTACCGCGATGCAAAAAAAACAGAACGCGTTCGCCGCTTGTTTACCTATTACGATCCGCAACAGGCGGAAGCTTTGTGGCAACAAATTGAATGGATCGATTGCGATGTGCTGGATATTGTCGGACTCGAAGAAGCGATGACAGGCTGTGAAGAAGTTTACCATTGCGCAGCCACAGTTTCATTCCTGCGCAGGGATTTCAACACCATGATGAAGATCAACAGGAGGGGAACGGCAAACATCGTCAACCTCGCGCTCGATCTGAACATCCGCAAGCTGGCTTACGTTTCATCGACATCCGCAGTCGGCAAAGATCCGCAGCAGGCGGGAAAACCGGTAGTGGAAACGAATAAGTGGGTGCAATCGCCCGAAACCAGCGGATATGCGATCTCAAAGTACTCGGCCGAAAAAGAGGTTTGGCGCGGTGTCGAAGAAGGGTTGAACGCAGTCATCATCAACCCATCCGTGATCCTGGGGCCAGGCAGCTGGCAGGAAAGCTCACTGACGATCTTCCGCACAATTGCAGGCGGATTCAAATATTATACGTCCGGCGCCAATGCCTTTGTGGATGTGCGCGATGTTGCGAAGGCCCTGGTACAATTGATGGAGAGTGATATTACAGCACAGCGTTTCCTGTGTACGGGAACGAATATCCATTTCAAAGCTTTATTTGAGTTGATTGCCGCAGAAATAGGTGTGAAAGCACCCAATCGGCATGCAGGTAAATTTTTGAGCGGAGTGGCCTGGAGATTGGCCTGGCTGAAAAGTTTGTTCACAGGAAAAAGAACTCTGACAAAAGAAACGGCCGAAAGTGCGCAGACGGAAACCAACTACGACAGCTCGAAATTGGTAAAGGCATTGGATTTCCGGTTCACGCCGATCGCCGACACCATCCGCAATGCGGTGGAAGGGAGACTGGATTGATCAGTTCTTCATTTCAAATGTGACTTTTTCAACCGATTTCTGCTCTTCCCGGGGGCTCACTACCGTCGTTGTCGTCGTAGCACTTACCTTCTGTATCCAGCCGGTGGAAAGCGACATAATGTAGTTGAGACGTGACTTGGATGAGAATTTGTAATCGGAGATTTTCAGTTCTTCGCCTTCCGGCATAAGCCTTCCGAACAGGATTTGAATGAATTCCTTCACCTCAGCGGGGTCGGGCTGTTGCAAAACATCAAAACGGGCAAAATCCTGCGCTTTGTTGATCTCATTCAGAGTGACAGTTCCGCTACCTTTCAATACAAACTGTTCCAGCGCAGGATATTCTACATCAAAAGTAGCAGGTTTGCCAAGCACAAGTTCCTGTCCATACATGCCGTGAAGTATTAGGATATCGTCAGAAAAGAAAGCGTCGACATTCTCTTCAGAGGCAATCACGCTTTTTAAGCCGGTCATCTTTAGTTCGAATGCAGCCATGTCTTCAGCGCTCTTTTTTCCTTTTTCCCGGGCCACTTTTTCTGAGACTTTCTGAGAAACTACGTCCAGGGTTTGCTGAAGGATGGTAACGACTTCTTTTTTGTTGAGGATCGTTATAAAACCGCCAAATTCATCGGTCAGGTAACGGACCTTGATATTTTCGGTGATTTTCCCGAGATCAAGTTCCATGTCGGAGTATGCTTCGGGGAGAATGTAGTGGCTGTATACCATTTCCACTTCATAGCTGCTATCAGTAGCGTTCATGACCTGGAAAGAAATGTCATATTCGGTGACGAGTTCAGACTGGGGTTTTTCTTTTCCGTCTTTGTAGACCGATTTGCGTTGTACTGCGTGATACGTATGCTTATCCCCGGGATTCCAGTATGTAAACGTTGTGACCGTGTTGGCCTTCGTAAGGTTAGGGATTTTCTGAGCGGAAATAAATCCCGCCGTCAGCAGCAGAAAAGAAATGAGTAAAAGGCGCATTGATAAGGTATTATTGAGCAGCAACATTTTTTTCCTTCCACGCTTTCACGATCTCGTCGATGTAATTCAGTACTTTTTCCTGGCCGAATTTCGATTCGCTGGACGTGATAAAAACCGGCGGCAATTCTTCCCAGAACTTCAGCATCTCTTTTTTGTAAGCTGCGAGGTTCTTTTGCAGGGCAGAGGAGGACAGTTTGTCGATTTTCGTGAAAACCATCGCGAAAGGAATCCCTTTGTGTCCGCACCAGTTCATGAATTCCAGGTCGATTTGCTGTGGCGTCAGCCTGGAGTCGATCAATACAAATGTATTCATCAGCGTTGCGCGTTGCTCGAGGTATTCTGAAATGAATTTTTCCCACTTCGCGCGCGATACTTTCGATGCTTTCGCGAATCCATAACCCGGCAAATCGACGAGGTACCATTCTTTGTTGATCTCAAAGTGGTTGATCAATTGTGTTTTTCCCGGTGTCGATGACGTTTTTGCCAGCTTCTTGTGATTCGTCAGCATATTGATCAGGGACGATTTCCCGACATTCGACCGGCCGATAAAGGCAAACTCTGGTTTCCCGTCTGCAGGGGAAAGTTTGTGGTCACTGTTACTGATAATGAATTCGGCTGTCTTGATAATCATTGTGGGAAATTTGGTGCAAAGGTAGTCAATGTTTGAGGATTGGGCAAATGGGGGATTTCAGGCTATAAACCATTCGGCTAACTCCACCGCGGGCAAACCAGTTTACAAATAATTACTGCGTAATACCGCTCGATTTTTAATCCCCAATGCATCGGCGAGCACAATCCGTTTTTCGGGCGTATCCAGCTTTTTGGCAAGCTCAGCAATCGGGAGGTTATCGGATTTGCTTTTAAACAGGAATGCCTGAAAGAAATAAGTCGCTGCAACGCGGTTAAAATCCGGACCATGCTGTTCGGAAAGCGCGCGGGCAAATGCAGACAGGTCTTGCAGGAGCTCGTTCAGCAACTGATCGAGCGCCTCGAGCCAGCTGCGCAGATTTTGAATTAAAGCGACAACGGCTGGTTCCTGGATATAAGCCAGCTTTTCGAATTGCTTGTGGATGTTCTCAAAAGTCATTGTTTCCCAGGGTTTGGACTGGAGTACCGGAATCTGCCACAATTGCTGCTGTTCCCGCCAGTAATCTTTTTCAGCGCGGAGCTGATGCATTTCAAAGCCAGGCAACTCGAGCGCAGTGAGCAAACCGCCATGACAGCAGCCTGTATCGATGCCAATCGTGTTATGGAGGTATTTCGCATCGTCTCCAACCACGTGGTGTCCGTAGACCAATGGTTTCTGGCCCTGGTAGTAATCGCTCCAGGATGTTCCGGATGCATAGCGCGACTGCAGGTAGCGATCGCCGGCCGTTGCGCCACAAAGCACATCTTCGCGTTGCTGCGCGAGGGATTGATCGTGTTCAAAAGCCGCATGGACAACAATGGCTTCCGGTGTTTCATAGTAATAAGGCAAAGTCTGGGTCCAGGCTACAAAGGCTGGATAGTCGGCGCCAAATTGTACGCGTACAATTTCCTGTGCATAGCTCAGAATGCCGTTGAGGTGCTTGCGTTCGTGGTTGCCCATCAGTACGATGGAATTCGGCCTGTCCCTGAAAAATTGCCAGGTCTCCAGCGATTTGGGTCCGCGGTCAACAATGTCCCCGACAGAGATCAGCAGGTCTTCCGGTTGGATATTGATTTGCCGGAGCAGCTGCATCAGCTCGTCATAACAGCCATGAATGTCTCCGATGATAAAAGTGCGCATGTGTTTGAGTTGTATTTCAGGAGTACCGGTTATTTTTTGGAGTGCAGTATCCAGCGCAGGATTTTTGCGATGTTGTTCGCATCGTCAATACCTCTGTGGTGCGTGCCTTCGAGTGGAATATCCAATAGTTTCAAAGCGTCGTCCATACCCGCTTCGCGCGACAGCTGCTTTTGCAGGGCGAAAAGGGTTTTTACATTGATGTGTGACGGACTGAAAGGATAACCTACGTTGAGGTCTTTGCACTGACGCTGAAAATGCTTGAGGTCATAAGCGCCGAAACTCGCCCAGGCGCGGCTTTGGCCCAGGTATTCCTTGCGAACAATCGCACAGGCTTGCTGAAATGACATGCCTTCGGCGGCTATGAGCTCCGGGGTGATCGTGGTCAGCTCCGTACAAAAGGGGCTGATGGTCGAACGTTCGGGTTGCACGAGCAGGCCACGGTTCTCGGAGATCTCGCCGGTCTCTACATCCAGTAGGCAAATGCCGATCTCGATGATGTCGCTGGTCATGCCTTCCGGCGGATTGCCGTCCCAGCAGGTGGCTTCGATGTCCACGATTGTAATTTTATCTAGTAATTTGGCCATGATTGAAGTTAAAAAGGGGTTGGTGAAAGATTTTTGCGTAGCAGATACAGGTGTAGGTTTTTTGATTGTAAACGCGAATTTTCAGTAGTAAATGGGTTTGAGGCAGGTTTAATCGTCAGAAAAAGACATTTTTCAGGCTGTTGGATAAAGGTTTAGCTCCTCCAAAGATAAAATTTATTTAAATACACGAATCTACAAACCCGGGAAAATAAATTCAGGCGGGATTCGAACGTTGCAAAAAAACTATCCCACCGGATGTGCTTTCGGCACATAGCTATACACCGTATAAGGCAAAACAAACCTTGCAACAACACGTGCCACGAGACAAGCCGCGAGTGTCGGCACCAACAGCGTATAATCATTGGCCATACCGCAAACCAGGAAAACAGCTGTAAACGGTGCATGCAGACTCGCACTCAGCACAGCGCCCATACCGGCGATCATGAAGTTGATCGGAATGACCCCGGCATCGGTGAAATGATTCAGCAACGTAGCGACAAACAATCCCAGGAAAGCGCCAATAAACAGGCTGGGCGCGAAAACACCGCCATCGCCGCCTGCTGCAAGTGTAGCGGAAGTTACGAGCGGTTTGAGTAGGAGTACCCCGGTCACAAGCAGCAGAAAAGCGCCGGAAAACTGCGCCGGTACGGAAGTATCGAAGATGGCATGCATCGCGTGGTAACCATCTCCATACAAGGCAGGAAAGAAAAACAGGCAAATGCTGAGCAGGGAAGCCCCGGCAAGAATGCGCAGCGTATATTTCGGGATGCGTCCAAAAAGAGCTTTGAAAAATACGACAGACCTGGTCAGGTAAGCCCCGTGCAGGCCGGATAAAATGCCCAGCAGGAGGAAAAAAGGAAAGGCCGCATAATTCCAGTGGTCGATGTGGAAATGGAACAAAGGCGGCGAAGCCAGGAGGAAGTTAAACAACCAGGCCGTAATAACCGCTGTGAGTATACTGGCGAGTGCCATGCGGGAAACGCGCCTGAGAATCACTTCCACAGCAAATAAAGCACCTGCCAGCGGACTGTTGAACAGGCCGGTAACAGCCGCAGCAACACCGGCACAAATCAGCTCTTTGCGGTACAGCGGATGGATTTTCCCTTTGCGCTGCGTCGCCGATCCCAGGCTCGCGGAAGCTACAACACTCGACACTTCTATCCCGGTGGAGCCACCAAAGGCGACCGTCAGCAAACCATTGATAAAATGCGAAGGAACTTTGTAAAGCGGCAGTTCATTGTGGCGTGTTTCCAGTGTATTGTAAATTTCCTGTATGCCTTTGTTGAGCTTGCGCTTGAAAAGATAGGTGCGGAAAATATAGATCAGCGACAATCCGATCAGCGGAAATACAATGAAATAAGCCGGGTTTTGCTGCGTCAGGCTGAAAAAACGGTGCTCATAGGTTTCTGTCAGGACCTTTAAAGTATCTGCCAGTAAAGCGCCTAAGATCCCGAGTACGGTCGATGCGGCGATCATGCGAAAAAATGCTTTTTGTTTGCGTTGCATATGGATTGAAAAAAGAAACCCCGTTGCACAGGTGTACAACAGGGTTTTAAGGTATGTATTAAATCCGCCGGTCGGCAGGGATTGAATGGAATTTTAACAGCTTAAGATTGCAATCCCGGGATTTCAACCATTTCATTGACATCCGCTTCGTAGTCCACACCTGGAACTTCGAATCCGAACAATTGGAAGAAATCGGTTCTGTAACCCGCGAGGTCTCCGCTGGAAGGCAAAGTCTCAGTTGTTGCAGCAGTCCACAATTCAGCAATTCTGGCCTGAATGTCCGGACGCATTTCGAGGTCATCGATGCGGATCCTTCCTTTTTCGTCTACCGGAACAGCTTCGTTGGTATACAGACGTTCCTGGAACAGGCGCTGGATTTGCTCGATGCAGCCTTCGTGGATGCATTCTGCCTTCATGACCTTGTACAACAGGGAAATGTAGAGTGGAATGACCGGAATCGCAGAGCTCGCTTGTGTAACCAGTGCTTTGTTGACAGAAACATACGCGCTGCCGCCAAGCGGTTTCAGCTGGTCGTCGATCTCAAAAGCGGTTGCTTCGAGGTGATCTTTCGCACGTCCGATCGTTCCCTTGCGGTACACAGGTTCTGTCAATGCAGGTCCGATGTAGGAATAAGCAACTGTTTTGGCGCCCGGCGCGAGCAGGTCAGCAGCCTGTAATGCGTCGATCCACATTTTCCAGTCTTCACCACCCATTACCATGACCGTATTATCGATTTCTTCTGCGTTGGCAGGATCGATGGATATTTCCGAGACAACGCCTGTGTGAAAATCAACGGTTTTATTCGTGAAGTTTCCGCCGATCGGACGCAATACGGAATTGTAGTTGATACCACTTTCCGGATGGGTTCTTTTTGGCGAGGCGAGGCTGTAAATGATGAGGTCTACCTGACCGAGATCCTTTCGGATGAGGTCTAAGGTTTGCGCTTTGATCTCTTTGGAAAAAGCGTCTCCATTGATACTCTTTGCATAAAGTCCGGCGGCGTGCGCCTGCTGCTCAAATGCTGCGGAATTATAATATCCCGGCGAAGCAGGTTTGCCTTCCATCGGTGGTTTTTCGAAAAATACGCCGATCGTGGCAGCTCCGGAAGCATACGCCGATGTAATGCGGGAAGCGAGTCCAAACCCGGTGGAAGCGCCGATAACAAGCACTTTTTTAGGTCCGTCGACAGCGCCTTTGGATTTTACATAGTCGATCTGGTTCTTTACATTCTGGCTGCATCCTTCGGGATGGGCAGTCAGGCAAATGAAACCACGTGTTTTGGGAACAATAATCATAAATGTCTTTTTATTTAACGATGCGGCAATCCGTGCCGGGCGTAAAAATAAGGGAATCTTTGGGGATCGGTATAGGATTGTCTGACAATTTTGAAAAATCCGGTTCCTGAGCTGTGTCTGCACGGGAGATGGATTTTTCTTTTTTGTGGTCCGTTAGATGATTAGAAAGATACCAGATGGTGGAGATTTAGATATCGACATATTTCGATAAGCAGAGCTAATCCTTCGACATCATTTCTATATATAGGCATATCGATATATTCCGATATGGGAATATAGCTTCGACATTCAATTGAAGGATAGCCATATCGGCATATTTCGATAAGCAGATCTCATCCTTCGACATCATTTCTATATATAGTCATATCGATATATTCCGATATAGCTAAAATTAAAAAAATCCAAAAATTAACATTTACACCATTGTACGAGCTAACCTTTTTTCTTAACTTAGAGCTATAATCCCTTTTACAACAACAACATGGGAGCGACTAAAAATCACCTCTATACCCAGGAACAAATTGAACTCGCAAGGCTTTTCAAAGCGCTGGCACATCCGGGCCGAATTGCCATAATAGAAAATCTGCTGGAACACGAAAATCTGAATTGCAACGATCTCAGGTCTTTCATACAGCTGGCGCAATCTACGCTTTCTGCGCACATCAAACAATTGCATGAGGTCGGAATACTCGCAGTAAAAGTTGTCAAAGCCGGTGCTTATTATCAACCTGTACTGTTTGCCCTCGAACAAATCGCAGGTTACATTCAATATATATCCGGGCAAATTGATCAACGAAAGGAAAACCGGCAGAATCTCTATTGCAGACCATTGAGGTATGTGTTTTTGCGTCAGTCCAGGAAACAAACTTAGCTTCCTCATCGCTTGCTGAAATCAGCAGGATAAAGCGTTTTTCAAGGCAGTTTTCTCAAATGACTTAGAGGAACGAAATGCGCCATGCAGCAGGATATTACCCAATTCTTGAGTTGACCTGAATCTCAGCGGATACAAGCATCAACCGATCTTATCTGCACGGTTGGGCGGTGTTTCGTCTTTTTCTGTTCCGGGCGTGGGGCGTTGTGAAGTACCGGTGTTTTCGACATCGGTATATAATCCGCCTGGTTCTTCAGTGTTGCGATCTGCTTCCGAGCGATCCGCCGCGCGGTTGGGAAGTGGTTGTTTTTCGGCGTCCTTTTGGACTTTGGGGGATTTTGGGATGGACATAAGCTGAATATTGCGTGACAATCCATCACAGGCAATTTTGCTGCCAGGTAGGTACTGCGGAATACTTTACTATGCAGGACTCAGGTTTTAAGAAGGAATCAGGCGGGTCGTGCGGGAACAACAACACCTTTGGCTGCATCCGCAAACTGGCGGCCATCCTCGCGTTGATAGATTTCGACCTTCAGGGTCCTGCGCTTGCGTTCGCCGGTGCGGATTTCCACATTGTGGTGCCCGATCCAGTTCGCAATGCCGGATAAAATCCCCAGAATAGAAATGACGATTAGCAGGATGGCTTTCGATCCGCCGGAATATTGCATGTACCACACAATTGCAGGAACCAGCAGGATGCCAGCTGAAAAACTGATCAATGCGATCGCATAATTGCGCTTGTGCCTGAAAGTGACGGAGTGGATCTGTGCAACGGGAATGTCTTCCGTGCCGAAGGCATAGTTGAGGATGATGCGTTGATCGGTAACGGTGCCAAATACATTGCTATAAATGACTTTTTCTGCAGTATTCATGCTGGTAATTATAAATAATTTCAGAGCTGTTTGGTTCCTTTACGAACAGTCTGTGAAACAAAAGAACAACTTATTTTACAATCGGAAACAGGTTAAAGACCCGTCTCCGGAAGTGTAAAACTGCTGAAAGTCAATAAAATCGGCATTTGATGAAATCAACACCTTGGAAAAATCCCCGTAAAACTACGGGGAAATCAAGTACTTGTACGGGCGCGACTTTTGTTGATTTTCTTCGATGAATGTATCTTTTGTTCAGATCAAAGTCGTAAAATATGCGTTAATCTACTTTCACAACCCGGGGACTACCTTGGTGGCCGTCAATGCGGATAAAATAAGTTCCGGCCGGAAGATCGCTGGTTGAAATAACGGTAGTTGTGGTCAACAATACACGGCTGTAGATCAGGGATCCGACTTCGTTTTCCAGGAACCACGAACTACCAATGGCGCTTTCAGGAACCTGGAGAGTGAGTCCGTTGGTGAAAGGGTTCGGAAACGCGGAGAAGACTGATTTCTCTGCTTCCGGAAGACCTGTAGTACCGTTGAGTTCGACGATGTAGTACAAGGTGTTGGAAGGGGCTACATCATTCCAGGTCCCGGCAGGGCCGTTCGGAAAGTTGATGATCGCCATACCAAGCGCATGTTGAATTTGCATAAAGTTGTCGGGCTCCAGACCCCAGGCGTTGAATTGACCGTTGATCGGCGAGCCGGAAGCCGTCCCTTGCCAGAAGGGCGTTGTGTTCCCGTCGTTGTCGCCGTCCCAGACCCACGTGCCTTCCGCGCTCACGTCGTTGCCGCCCAGCCAGATGTAAGAGGAGTTGGCGCCATCTGAGGCCACCGTATTGGCCGGATTGAGACTCGCGAGTCCTACATGGTAAAAAATGGAATCCTGCTCCTCCTGGGAATTGATCTCTACGAGTTTTCCGCCACGTGCAACAGCACAGGCTGCTGCATTGGCCCAAGTCTGATTGTCCCGTACAATTTCATAATGCGTTCCGTTGACCGTGAACGGATAGCTGTTACCAGGTGTCAGTTGGTACTGCGCCTGTGAATAAGCTGCTGCAAAGAGCGCTGTGCAAATAAGGATGTTTTTTTTCATAGATCTGAAGTTGAGTGGACACGGAGATATGCCCGGTTTTTTAACGCATCGCAGACGGGGTGCGTTGGAAGTGCGGAAAGCAGGATTTGAATGGTTGAAGCCCGGCCACCGGGGTGTATATAAGCTGAAAAACCTTGATCCACAAGGAACAAGGCTTTTAAATTCAGTTTTTACAGGGTGTGATCGCGTCCTAATGCACAAGCTTTAGTACCATAAATTGACCCTTTTGTGCTATTTTTAAGAAGTAGCTTCCAGGAGCAAGTGCCTGATGCGGATGTACGACAAACTGATCGCTGTCCTGGATGCGGGTTTCATAAACTGTTCGGCCTGTGGCATCCAGCAGCAGCAGATCGTAATTGCCTTTTACAGGAAACGACACCATAAATGACGCATCAAACGGGTGCGGACTGAGCTGTATGCCGGATAAAGCATTGTTCTCTGCAATTCCGGCAACACCAGGTCCATAACCGCCGAAGTAAAATTGTCCCTGGATGTTTATGTGGGTTGCTGCGGATTTCCCCGGACAATAAGCAGATGTGGAAATGTAATAAGTGCCTGTCGGACCGCTGAATGGCAGTGAATCGATGAGGTATGTAACGCCATTGGCATCATGGACCTCCCAGGTTACAAGGATCTGCTGATTCACGGAGTCAAATACAACGGCGCTCAGTAAGGCATTCGAAATAGTTGGGTAATCGATGTCGCAGTTCTCGATCAGCCCCGTGTACAGGGAATCCTGCATCAGTGAATCGCTGTAAGGGAGATTGCCGTAAAAAGTGTAGAGCGTGAACGAGCCTGTAACACTGTCGTGAACAGCATCAAATACAGTAAAATGGTATTCGCCGGGACACAATCCTACGACATTATTCGAGGTGGTATCGCCATTGCTCCACACGTAGGTGTAAGGCGTAGCGCCTCCGGTCACGGAAATCAAAATGCTGCCTGCACAGTTCGCTTCATGGATAATTTCCAGCGGAAGGAGCTGTAAGGGCGAAGGAGGTGAGGGCGCTTCCAGGGTAAAAAAGCTTTCTACGGTGCAGCCATAGGTATCATCATAGGTCAGAAGTTTGTATTCGCCGGCTCCGAGACCATCCTGCCAGAAAGATTCCAGGGCGCCATAACCACTCGTGTTAAGGCTGTCAGTCACCATCCACCACACATAGGAATAATACTGGTTCGCGCCAACGCTGTGAAAATTGGCAGTACCATCCAAACTGGTAGCGGTGGAAGGGTTGTTGGTGCTGATATTGACCTGTAGATCGCTGCAAAGGTCATTGTTGACGATCGCGAAGCGGCTGCGGTACATTTCTTCGCTGGCAGAATCTATGTACAGCCAGTAAATGCCTGCGCAAAGTGAGTCTATCGCAATGCCGCCCAGTTGTACCAGTGTTGAGTCTGCTTCGCGTGCCCAACGATAGGTAAAGCTGGGTGGAAATTCATAATCTGCTGCAATGACTGCGGCGCCGTCACAAGTCAGGTGATCGGTGGCGTGCTGCGTGACTGCTGCAATCGGATTTTCTGTGTATACGACACCCAATGGAAAGTTAATCACAAGGCTGTCGTTCAGGCTGTCATGAATCGTTACGCGTAAAATGCCCGGACAAAATCCGGTAACCGAAAGTCCTGTTAGTCCGCCGGTCCAGACCGCTGTATAAGGTGCAGTGCCGCCGGTAATGTTCAGCGAAGCACTTCCGTTGCAGGGACCGCCGTGCAAGTGTTTCTGAACGTCGACTGTTGCGGAAAGCGGTATCGGCTCAGGTTCCACGTAGGGGAGTTGTAGGGTGATGTATGCGGACGATGCGCATCCGAGATCGTCGTAGGTTAGAAAGCGATAAGTGCCTGTTTGCAGACCTTCAAGGGTTATAGCTGCCTCAAATCCGGTTCCGTGCATGGCCAGGCTGTCACCCTGTTTCCACCAGATGTAGGTGTAGTTCTGTATGTTATCGTTGGAAATTGTGCCGTTGTCAAAAAGTGTAATGCTACCATCCGTACTGGTTTCCGAAGTAGGGTCGATGCTGTTGATGGAAAGGGTTGCTCCCCCGCATTGCTCCTGGTTTACAACGTAAAAATGAGAATGCCGGATCTCCGTATCGGCAGAATCCAGGTATAGGGTGTAAGTGCCCGGACAAAGGGAATCCAGGGTGTCACTCGCATTTTCGATGAGCTCTGTGTCGAGCATCCACCTGCGGGTGTAGGAGGGCGGGTAATTGCCGATCAACTGTGCTGATCCGGTACAGGTGTACGCATTAGGTGCATCAGCAGTAGCAACCACCATCGGAAATTCCTCATAGTTTGTGCCGATCGTGAAATGGACCACGGCACTGTCGGCGCCGGAATCATAGACGATGACGGTGTATTCCCCGGGACATAAATCCGTGCGCGTGAAGCCGTAGGATCCGTCCGGCCAGACCGCCATTGCCGGAAGGCTTCCTGAAAGCACGTTGATCGTTACGCTGCCGTCGCAGGCTCCGCCGTGGATATGATCGGTGGTTTGTACATCCACAAGCACCGTGGTGTAAATAATGAAAGGATAGGTTTGCATCGTTGTTCCGGCAGAGTCGAGCAGCAGTGAATAGCTCCCGGCGCAAAGGCTGTCCAGGTAAGAAGTATCCGATCCGATCGGCGTGGGTGCAGAGTTCGGCGGCCAGTGATGCTGCTGCCATTCGTAGGTCCAGGATGCAGGTATGGGCGGAAGATTGTAGGCGACAGTGCCGCTACAGCTCAAAGGCATCGTGGGTGTACTCGTGATCTGTCCCTGTGCGGCGAGGGATAAAAGTCCGCAAAGAAATAGTAGAAGCCGGTTCAAAAGGTATTGCATAGTGTATTAGATTGGTGTTTAAAGGAATAAAGGTAAACGAAAAACCTGAAAGTTGTCAGCTGAAAGGTGAAAATTACGGGTGTTGAAATAGGATTTGTTTGGATGATCCATGGGTAGTGGGATAAAACCACGCAAAATTCCGGAATCAAAAAGCCTTATTCCGACCGGAATAAGGCTTTGCTTGGTTCGTCTGACAAGAGTTTCGTTTAGTTGACTTTATCTACACGGTAGGGCATGCCCAAATGACCTTCGATGCGGAAAAAATAAGTTCCTGCTGAAAGTTCGCCGGTTGAGATGACAGTCGTTGTTCCTGAAAATACACCCGTGTAGACCAGGGTGCCATTTTCGGTTTCCATGATCCAGGTAGCGCCAATTGCTCTTTCAGGAACCTGGAGTGTCAATTGAGACGTAAAAGGGTTGGGAGCAACAGAAAAAGCCGCTTTCGCACTTGCTGCAGGGCCATAAATTGGGGTGATCGCCTGTTGGACGTCATTGGGTACCGGCATGTCGCTGTCACCTGGCTGTTGCGTGGACTGTGCTTGTGCGTTTATTCCCGCGAATAGCACAAGGCTGCTGAAGAAAAGTTTTTTGAACATGGTATAATAAGTTAACAGGCACGGAATTGTACCTGGAAAAGAAACGGTTGCAGCAATGTAAAATTGCAGCGGGAATTACTTTTTTGTAGAAAAATGGAGCAGTTATGGATAATAGAAGCAAGGTCGCTGCAGGCGTGCCTTGCTTGAAGTGCCATCGGAAAAACCAACAATACCTTATATAAACGCTTGAATAGAACAGCAGAAACTGGTTTAAAAAGTCGGTTGAGCCGCACGGGAATTTGAAGAGCATGCTTATGTGGAAATAACAAGGCAAAAATGTTGTTTTGAGTCTGTTTTGAAGGCGATTGACACTTTGAAACATAAAAAACAACCTGCGTAGTGTCTCGCGCCAGCTAAGAACGGCAGAGCTGCTGGTTCTGGTTCTAAAGCAGCACCGTCTCCCACCTGTTTTGGACCGGATATGACTGGGTCATATTTTCGGATAGCGACTGCATATTCTCCTGCGTATTCTGTGCAAATCACGGCTATTTTTTATCCACATTGAATTGTTCTTACCACTTTCTACCACCAGCTCTGTTTTTGCCCTATTCCCTGTAAAATAAGGATTTCTTAAAAATGCAATGTAACCTTTAGTGGGCGTACACCGTAGGAAGTTATCAACAGAATAAACATTGGTGGTAAAAAGTGGAACTATTTCCCTTATTTTTACCCATTATTACCGTTATGGCAGGTTTAGTAGGAGAATATGAAGTCAGGTTGGACGCCAAAGGGCGTTTCCTGTTTCCCTCAGGTTTGAGGAAACAGCTGTCTCCTGCTGCCCAGGAAAATTTTATGCTCAACAAGGGATTTGAGGACTGTTTGACACTGTACCCAATGAATGAATGGGAAAAGCTCAGTGAAAAATTGTCGAAGATGAACTTGTTCAAGCCGAAGAACAGGATGTTCTACCGTTTGTTCCACCAGGGTGCAAAAGCACTTGCGCTGGATACTGCGGGCAGGATCCTGATTCCGGTGACCCACATGGAAAGGGTTGGCTTGGACAAAGACGTCATGCTCATCGCTTACAATGACCGCATAGAGATCTGGGATAAGACCAAATACTTCGAATTGATCGAAGGAAACATGGCGGACTTCGCTGATTTAGCGGATGAAGTAATGGGTGATTTAGGAGATGACGAATAACACAGAATACCACGTACCAGTAATGCTGCAGCCCTGTTTGGATGGCCTGCAGATCCGTCCGGAAGGCGTTTATATCGACGTGACCTTTGGTGGCGGTGGACATTCGCGCGAAATTTTTAAGCGGCTTTCCCCGGAAGGCAAACTGATCGCATTTGATCAGGATCCCGATGCGGCAGCCAATGCCTGGGAAGCGCCAAACTTTCATTTTGTAGCATCCAATTTCTCTTTCCTGAAAAATCACCTGCGCATGATGAAAATCGACCAGGTCGATGGCATCCTGGCGGATTTAGGGGTTTCTTCCCACCAGTTCGACGCAGGAAACCGGGGCTTCTCCATCCGTTCCAACGATCCGCTCGACATGCGCATGAACCAACAGGGGGATTTTTCCGCGGCAAGCATTGTCAACGAATACGAAGAAGAGGAAATGATCCGCATTTTCCGCAAGTACGGCGAATTGACTTCCCCGGGCAAGATCGCAGGTACAATTGTACGCGGTCGCCAGCGCGGGAAGATCAAAACCACCGGCGACCTGATGGACATGCTGTTCCCGATCGCACCGAAGTTCAAGGACCATAAATTCTTTGCCCAGGTTTTCCAGGCCCTGCGCATCGAGGTTAACAACGAAATGGATGTGCTCGAGAAATTCCTGCTGCAAACGCCGGAAGTGCTGAAGCCGGGAGGAAGACTCGTTGTGATGTCCTACCACTCGCTGGAGGACCGCCTCGTGAAGAACTTCATGAAACGCGGAAACCTCGACGGATCGATCGAAAAAGATTTTTACGGAAATGTACTGAAACCGTTGACCGAGGTCCTGCGCAAGCCGATCACGCCAACGGAGGAGGAGATAGAAATAAACTCGCGTGCACGCAGCGCGAAACTAAGAATAGCTGAACGAAACAATGGGTAACGAGTTCATCGGAAAAGAAGAGATAGCCGAAAAAGAAAAGGCTACGGCGCAGAAAACCCGCAAGGCAACTGCGAAACGGGCGCGTGCAAGCGTATTCGTGCAGATCCTGAACGGGGAATTCCTCGCCAGGGATTTTGTGCTCAACAACCTCTCGTTCATCTTCTTTTTTGTGTTCCTGCTGATCATGACAGTCGCAAAAGGCTATTACGCCAAGCAATTGGTGAAAGACATCGATACAAACCAGAAAGAGCTCGATGCGACAACAGCGGAATACGTTGAGTCGAAAGCGAAGCTGGAAGAAGAAACCCGCAGGATCCGGCTCGTGGAAACACTCGGCCCGCGCGGTTTAAAAGAAACAGTAAATCCTGCGAAGGTAATTCGCATTCAAAAGAAAGATTAAGACAGTGAGCGAAAAGAAAGACATATTGTGGAGGGCCTATCTGGTGTATTTCGGTTTTGTCGTGGCCATGCTGGTCGTGGTGGGAAAAACGATTTCTATCCAGAGCGAAGGCGTAACCAATATTTTCGAAACGCCGGTCGAGAAGATCCCGATGCGTACCGTGAAGCGCATTCCGCGCCGCGGGGAAGTGTTGGACATGAACCTCAATCCATTGCTGACTTCCGTATCGCTGTTCGATATCCACATGGATCCGACCGTTGCTTCACAGGAAGTGTTTGACGCCAACATCACCGATCTGAGCCGTGAATTGTCGCGTTTATTTCCGGTGATGACCTCACGCGAATTCGAAGAGTACATCCGCAGGGGACGCATGCGCGGGAACCGCTATTTATTGCTGAAAAGACAGGCTACGAATGAAGAGCGACGCCGCCTGAAAGAATTCCCGATCTTTAAGTTGGGCCGCAACAAAGGTGGTTTGATCGACACAGATGAAACGATCATCCGCAAGCGCCCGCACAATGAATTGCTGAAAAGAACGCTGGGCTATTACCAGAACAACGGGGGCAAGGAATTGCGTGTCGGCATTGAAGGCGCTTTCCATGAATACCTCGTGGGCGAGCCAGGCGAAGAGATCGAACAACGCATCTCCACGGGCTGGAAAAAAACAGGGCGCATTGTCAAAGATGCAGTCGAAGGCGCAGATGTCGTGACTTCTATCGACAAAGAGATCCAGGAAGTGGCCCACGCAGAATTGTACCGCCAGCTGAAGATGCAGAACGCAATCAGCGGCTCGGTGATCGTGATGGACGTGAAGACTGGTTTTGTCCGCGCAATCGTCAACCTGTCGCGCACAAGTGGCGGCGAATATTATGAATTGTACAACCATGCGATCGGCACGAAAGAAGTGCCGGGTTCAACCTTCAAGCTGGCTGCGCTGATGGCGGCGCTCGAAGACGGGAAGATCAACATCATGGATACGGTTTCTGCCGGAACGAGCTATACGTTTTTCAAGTCGACGCTGACAGAGGCGGACGGACACGATTACGGCAGGATCACGATTAAGCAGGCTTTTGAAAAGTCATCGAACGTGATCTCGAAAGTTATCTACAAGGCATACCGCAACGAGCCGCAGACCTTTGTTGACAGGTTGCGCTCTTTCGGTTTTGGGGAGCCGCTTGGACTCGATATTGAAGGCGAGCCGAAGCCGACTTTGTACTCGCCGGGAACCAGTCACTGGTGGGGAGGCTCACTCGCGTGGATGTCGGTAGGTTACGAAGTGCAGCAAACGCCGATGCAGACCCTGGCATTCTACAATGCAGTGGCCAACAACGGCAAGTTCGTGAAACCGCAATTTGTAAAAGAAATCCGCCGGGGTACGGAGGTCGTGAAATTATTCCAGCCGATCGTGCTCAACAAACAGGTTTGCACCAATAAAACGCTGCGCATTTTGCAGGATTGCCTCGCAGGAGTCATGAAAAACGGAACAGGTAAAAAACTCACCTCTTCCTATTTCGACATCGCAGGGAAAACCGGAACTGCGGAAATCCTCAATGATGACATGCGCTACGGCGACAAAGGAGAAAGACGTTACCTCGCGTCATTTGTGGGTTATTTCCCGGTGAAGAACCCGATTTATTCCTGCATCGTATCGATCACGGCTTCCGGGGAAAATATTTACGGGGCAAGCGTGTCCGGAACGGTATTCGCAGCGATTGCGAACAAAGTATACGCAGGAAGCCTGAAATACCACCAGGCGATCAACGAGTCGGGCAAACGCGACAAGCTGGCGCCGGTTTCCAAAGACGGGAACAGGCACGATCTTTTGCAGATCCTGAACAGGCTGCGCATCCCGTTTACCCAGCATTCGCAGGAAGAATGGGTGTACACGACGGCGAACAACCAGGAAATCGTGTTCGACAAACGTTCGGTGGGCAAAGAGACCGTGCCGAATGTAAAAGGAATGTCGGCAAAAGATGCAGTGTACCTGATTGAAAATACAGGCATGCACGTGTCGGTACGCGGATATGGAACAGTAACAGCACAAACCGTTCCTGCGGGAACACCTGTTTTTAAGGGAGGTTTGGTAGAATTAATATTGGAGTAATGGCAAAAGCACTCAAAGATATCTTGTACGGCGTTTCGCTGGTGGCTGCACAGGGCGACATGGATAGCCTCGTGCGCGAGATCGTTTTCGATTCCCGCAAGGCGAAATCCGGAACCGTGTTCGTAGCCATTCAGGGAACAGCTGTCGATGGACATGATTTTATCCCGGCGGTACTCGCGCAGGGCTGCAAGATCATCGTGGCGCAACGCCCGGTGGAAGTTCCTGCGGGTGTGACTTGTGTGGAAGTAAAAGATACGGCGCTCGCGCTCGGGATCATGGCGACGCAGTTCTACGATGAGCCATCGCGCCAGCTGACGCTGGTCGGGATCACGGGAACGAACGGCAAAACGACGACAACAACGCTACTGCACAAATTGTTTACAGAGCTCGGCTACAAAGTGGGTTTGCTTTCCACCGTAGTCAACAAGATCGGTAAGAACGACGTGCCGTCTACGCACACAACGCCGGATCCGGTGGCATTGAACGCGCTGCTGGCGAAAATGGTAGAAGCCGGTTGCGAATACTGCTTCATGGAAGTCAGCTCGCACGCAGTTGCGCAGCACAGGATCGCAGGATTGCATTTCGCAGGCGGTGTTTTCACGAACATCACGCACGATCACCTCGATTACCACGGGACATTCAAGGCATACATCGATGCGAAAAAAGCCTTCTTTGACAACCTGCCTGCCGGTGCTTTCGCATTGACGAACATCGACGACAGGAACGGCATGGTGATGTTGCAGAATACGAAAGCGAAGAAATTCAGCTACGCCCTGAAAACACCTGCTGATTTCAAGGCGAAGGTCATGGAAAACCAGTTTTCAGGACTCGTGCTGAACCTGAACGGAACAGAATTGTGGTCGCGCCTGATCGGGGATTTCAATGCTTACAACCTGATGGCCGTATATGCGGTTGCAGAATTGCTGGAGCAGGACAAGCTCGAAGTGATGCGCTTGCTGAGCACGCTCGAATCTGTGGAAGGTCGCTTTCAGTACATCCGCAGCACAGGCGGGATCACCGGGATTGTGGATTATGCCCACACGCCGGATGCGTTGGAAAACGTGCTGAAAACGATCGCGAACATCCGCACGCGCAACGAAACGGTATTCACAGTTGTGGGCTGCGGTGGCGACAGGGACAAAACGAAACGTCCGCTGATGGCAGCCATCGCTTGCCAGCTCAGTGACCAAGTGATCATTACGTCAGACAATCCGCGCTCGGAAGATCCGGCGGTGATTATCGAAGAAATGATGGCGGGCGTCGAAGGACAATATTTCCGCAAAACCTTGTCTATCCAGGACCGTTCCCAGGCGATCAAAACAGCAGTCGCGATGGCGCAGAAAGGCGATATCATTCTCGTGGCCGGAAAAGGACACGAAAAATACCAGGAGATCCAGGGCGTGAAGCACGATTTCGACGACCTCAAGGTACTGACAGAACTATTTGAAAAACTAGCAAAATAAGGAAGATGTTATACTATTTGTTTAATTACCTCGACTCTTTTAATTTTCCCGGTGCCGGATTGTTTGATTACATCTCGTTCCGTGCGGCGATGGCCCTGATTACTTCACTGATCGTATCCATCATTTTCGGGAAACGGCTCATCGGCCTCCTGCAGCGTCAGCAAATTGGTGAAACGGTGCGCGACCTCGGTTTGCAGGGCCAGCTGGAAAAATCCGGCACGCCAACCATGGGCGGATTGATCATCCTGTTGTCCATCATCCTGCCGACTTTATTGTTCGCGAAGCTGCACAACATTTATGTCATGACGATGATCCTGGCAACACTCTGGCTCGGTGCGATCGGCTTCCTCGATGACTACATCAAAGTATTCAAAAAGAACAAAAAAGGACTCGCCGGAAAATTCAAGATCATCGGACAGATCGGTGTCGGACTCATCGTAGGCTGTATCCTCTATTTCCACCAGGATGTGAAAGTGCACAAGCGCGTACCGAAAAACCACAAGCTCACGCAGGATGAATCCGTCGTAACGCACCAGCACGCAAACCTCGAAAAAGACAGCTCGCACATCTGGATCGAAACGCGTGACATGACAACGACCATTCCTTTCGTAAAAGGCAATGAATTCAATTACAACTGGCTGATTGGCGATACAAACCAGTCTTACGGCTGGATGCTGTTCATCCCGATCGTGATCTTCATTGTCATCGCAGTTTCCAACGGGGCCAACATGACGGACGGGCTCGACGGACTGGCAACGGGAACTTCGGCGATCATCGGGATTGCCCTGGCGATTTTTGCCTATGTCAGCTCGAATGTGCGTTTTGCCGATTACCTCGATGTGATGTACATTCCGATGGCCGAAGAGCTTGTGATTTTCATTGCAGCTTTCGTGGGCGCTTGTATTGGCTTCCTGTGGTACAATTCTTTCCCCGCCCAGGTTTTCATGGGCGATACGGGAAGTCTGGCGCTCGGCGGCATCATTGCCGTGTTCGCGATCTCTGTCCGCAAGGAATTGCTCGTGCCGGTACTTTGTGGCGTGTTCCTGCTTGAGAACCTGTCGGTGATTTTACAGGTCGGTTATTTCAAGCTTACGAAACGCAGGTTTGGCGAAGGTCGCAGGATTTTCCTGATGGCACCGTTGCACCACCATTACCAGAAAAAAGGACTGCATGAAGCGAAGATTGTATCCCGTTTTTGGATCGTTGCGATCCTGCTTGCAGTTGTCACGATCGTAACACTGAAACTCAGGTAAGCATGGACGGAACAGGCAAATACCTCGTGATCCTCGGCGCCGGCGAAAGTGGTGTCGGAACGGCTGTTCTCGCTTTGCAGAAAGGCTGGAAAGTGTTTGTGTCTGATTTTGGTCAGATCAAGCTGGAGTTCCAGGCTGAGCTCGATGCATTGGGCGTTCAGTGGGAACAGGGGAAACATTCTGCTGAGCTGCTGTTGTCTGCCGATCTGGTCGTGAAATCTCCGGGCATCCCGCACAAAGCGGCGCTCGTGCAGCAGTTCATCGCACAGGGGACGAAGATCATTTCCGAGATCGAATTTGCAGGTTACTACAACACGGCGCGCACGATCTGCATCACCGGGAGCAATGGCAAAACGACAACAACGATGCTGACTTACCACATTCTGCAAAAAGCAGGGTTCAGCGTCGGACTGGCAGGAAATATCGGAAAAAGCTTTGCCAAGCAGGTAGCGCAGGAAAACTTCGACTGGTATGTGCTCGAATTGAGCTCTTTTCAGCTCGATGATATGTATGAATTTCGCGCGGACATTGCGATCCTGATGAACATCACGCCGGATCACCTCGACCGCTACGAATACGAAATGAAAAACTATGTAGACTCCAAATTCCGGGTGCTGCAAAACCAGACCAAAGCGGACTGGTTTATCTACAATGCGGACGATGAAACCATCGCCGCTGCGATGCAGGAAAAAGAGATCAGCGCGAAGCTGGTGCCTTTCTCCATCCGTACACCCCAGGAAAACGGGGGATACGCAGACAAAGAACAAATAACAATCAACATAAAAGATCCATTCACTATGTCCATCCACGATTTAGCCCTCAAGGGTAAGCACAATACCCAGAATACCCTCGCATCAGGCCTGGCCGCGAGAATTTTAGACATCCGCAAAGATGTTGTGCGCGAAAGCTTCTCTGACTTCGTCAACGTTGAGCACAGACTCGAGTTTGTTGCGAAAGTACACGGGATCGAGTTCATCAACGATTCGAAAGCAACCAATGTGAACTCCACCTGGTTTGCACTCGAAAGTATGGACCGACCAACCGTGTGGATCGTCGGCGGTGTGGACAAAGGCAATGATTATGCTGAATTGCTCGGACTCGTTCAGGAAAAGGTGAAAGCCATTATCTGCCTCGGAACGGAGAACCAGAAGATCATCGATACCTTCTCCGGTGTTGTGGAAACGATCGTTGAAGCAGGTTCTGCGATGGAAGCGGTGGCTTTCGGATACAGGCTGGCTTCCAAAGACGAAACGGTATTGCTGTCTCCGGCCTGCGCAAGCTTCGACCTGTTCGAAAACTACGAAGACCGCGGTAACCAGTTCAAGAACGCGGTAAGATCGCTGTAAGAGAAAAGAAGTGCAGGCGGAAAAGACCGCGTGCCTAAAAAAGAGCAATGAAAGATACAATACAAATCCGAAATGCGCAGGAGCAATTGCTCGCAGCGCGCAGCGAGGGCCTGCAGCAACAGGAAGCGGGTTCGCTCCGGCCGCATGGCAAGCTGTGGGGGATGAATGTGTTTTCGTGGTACAACCCTGTGTTGGACGAGCTCGAAAACACGATGACCAGTTTTCCGGCGCCGGTGCTTTGGCTCGGCAATGAAAAAGAGGTGCTCGGCCTGTTCGATATGGACCGGACAGGCTTGACCAACCTGCACCTCGTGTGCACGCACGACAAAGGCGGATTTGCACAGGCATTTCCGGTGGATAGAATGGATGCCATACCGGTCGTGCTCGGGACAAAAGAATTGAAAGATGCATTGGAATTAATGCGGGCTTTGAAGAAGAAACAAGGGGTGCTTTTGTTTACAGCTTCCGGTGAAAACTGGCGGGAGGCAAAAGCACAGTTTGACTTTTTCCTCGACCTGCACCAGGTAAAATAACAACAGGTGAAGAAATATTTTAAATACTTGAAAGGCGATGGCGTGATCTGGGTAATTACCCTGATCCTGCTGGCTTTTTCGCTCGTGAGCGTCTACAGCTTCGTGCCGATTCTCGTCAAGATCGAGGGCGGAACGCCATTCAAGTACCTGTTCAAACATTTCGTGTATGTCGTCATCGGCTTCACGGCGATGTACTGGATCCACAAAAAAGATCCGGCTTACTTCTCGAAGCTCGCGCGCTTTGCATTTTACCTCGCGATCGGCTTGCTGGTCTTTACGTTTTTCTTCGGACAGCAGGTAAACGGCGCAGGTCGCTGGGTGAAGATCCCATTTGTAGGGCTGACTTTCCAGTCCTCGGATTTTGCGAAGCTCGCGTTGCTGCTGTATGTATCGCGTCTGCTGGTCAAAAAGAAAGACATGCTGAATTCCTGGCGGGATGGCTTCTGGCCGATCATGCTCCCGATCGTTGTGATCTGCGGATTGATCGTCAAGGATAACTTCTCGACCGCAGCAATTGTTTTTGCGAACAGTCTCGTGCTTTTGTTTCTCGGGAAAGTCCCGTTTGGGAAGATTCTGACACTTGTGGGCGGCGGAATTTTGCTGTTTGCAGTCGTGATCGGTATCCACAAGGCGGTGCCGGATTTGAATTTGTTGCCGCGCTATGAAACCTGGGAAAACAGGTTTCTGAACCGTTTTGACGACAACGCGGATGTTGTAGACAATGCACAGGCGGAAAATGCCAAGCTTGCGATTTACAGCGGTGGATTTTTGGGGCAGGGAGTCGGCGACGGCAAGCTGAAGGAATACATTCCGGAAGCATACGCGGATTTCTTCTACGCCAGCTTTGTGGAAGAATTCGGGCTGATCTTCTCCGTATCGCTCGTGATGATCTATCTGATCCTCCTGTACAGGATCATCCGCATTGCGCTAAAGTCCGACAAATTGTTTGAGACCTATGCGGTGCTCGGTATTGGCATTTTGCTGTTGTCGCAGGCTTCGGTGAATATGCTGGTCTGTACGGGTGTTTTCCCGGTAACGGGGCAGAACATGCCTTTCCTCGCGATGGGTGGATCGGCACTGATCATGGCTTGCGTGGGCATTGGAATTGTACAGAGTGTCGCGGTTCGCCAGCAGAAAGCGAGCAAGGATTTTGAGGAAGAAGAGGAAGACAATGGCATGGACAATGTCCTGCGGGCTTCGTAAAAATTATAAAGAATCTCTAAAAGAATAAATGATGAAGGTGAACAGGGTAGTCATATCAGGCGGCGGTACCGGCGGACATATTTTTCCGGCCCTCGCCATCGCAGATGAAATCAAGCGCAGAAATCCCGAAGCGGATATCCTTTTCATAGGCGCACTTGGTAAAATGGAAATGGAAAAAGTGCCGGCGGCGGGTTACAACATTGTTGGTCTGCCGATCGTTGGATTGCAGCGCAAGCTGACCTTGTCGAATTTTGCATTGCCATTTAAGCTCGTCTCGAGCATGTACCAGGCTTACCGCATCCTGAAGCGTTTCAAGCCGGACATCGTTGTCGGTGTTGGCGGTTATGCCAGCGGTCCGGCCTTGCGGTCTGCGATTTCTGCGGGCTTTCCGGCTTTGATCCAGGAACAGAATTCCTTTGCGGGCAAAGCCAACAAGTTTGTGGCTGACAAAGTTGATGCGGTGTGCACGGCTTATGACGGCATGGAAAAGTTCTTCCCGAAAAGCAGGATCGTACAAACGGGCAATCCCGTGCGCTCAGAAATGGTGGATATCGCCGGAAAACGGGAGGATGCGATGACTTTCTTTCAGCTCGATCCGAACAAGAAAACCATCCTCGTTGTCGGCGGAAGCCTCGGCGCCAAAACGTTGAATGAAAGTGTGCTTGGTGGCATGGGGATTATCCATGAACACGGCGTGCAGGTGCTCTGGCAGTGCGGAAAAGTGTCGCACAGACTCATGGAAGAAGCATTGAAAGGCATCGATCACACAGATGTGCATTTGCACGAGTTCATCACGCGCATGGACCTCGCGTATGCCGCTGCGGACATCGTGGTTTCGCGTGCAGGGGCCATCGCTGTTTCGGAATTGTGTATCATACAGAAACCGGCGATCCTTGTGCCTTCCCCGAATGTCGCGGAAGATCACCAGACGAAAAATGCAATGGCACTCGTGGAAAAATACGCAGCAGTATTGGTCAACGATGCGCAGGCACGCGCCGCTTTGATGCAGACTGCGGTCAACCTGTTACAGAACCCAACAGAAATGGAAGCGCTGAGCGCAGCAATGGGGAAATTGGCGCAGCCGGACGCAACACGGCTGATCGTCGATGAGCTCGAAAATATTTTAACGAAAAAAGCACAACAAGCGCGGTAGTTCCGCACCCGAAACATGGAAAAGAAACTGGAAGCCTATAAACGTGTGTATTTCCTCGGTATCGGGGGCATCGGCATGTCTGCGCTTGCGCGTTATTTCAAGCTGAAAGGCCTGGAGGTCGCCGGCTATGACAAAACACCGTCGCCGCTGACAACCGCTTTGCAGGAAGAAGGCATTGTGGTGCACTTTGAAGACCTGGGTCCATCCGTGGCAGCCGGTTTCAGGGACAAAGCGGAAACATTGGTTGTGTACACGCCTGCAGTACCGAAAAACCTCGGGGAATTGTTGTTCTTTCAGCATGGGGCTTTTGACCTGTTGAAAAGAGCGCAGGTGCTCGGGATGATCACGCGTTCCTCGAAAGGATTGGGCGTGGCTGGCACACATGGAAAAACCACGACGAGCACTTTGCTGACGCACATCCTGAATGAATCGTCCGTGAAATGCAATGCTTTTTTAGGAGGAATTTCCGCCAATTTTAATTCGAATTTTGTGGCTTCGGAAACGTCGCCCTACACCGTGATTGAAGCAGATGAGTTCGATCGCTCCTTTTTGCAGTTATCGCCTTACGGGTCGATTGTTACTTCCACGGATGCAGATCACCTCGATATTTACGGAGATGCAGCGACTTTCCTGGAAGGATTTCAGGCCTATGCGCAGCAAATCGATCCGGAAGGAATACTCGTGTTGCGCCAGGGATTGCAATTGACTTCGCCGGCGAGAACGGTCACGTATGCGATCAATGAAAAGGCGGATTATACCGGCAGGAACCTGCATGTGGACGCGGGCCGTTTCTGCATGGATGTGGATCTGCCGGATGGACATTGGGACCGCGTTGAGCTCGGTTTGCCCGGGATCCACAATGCGGAGAATGCATTGGCCTGTATCGCGTTCTGCCGTTTCCTGGGATTGACGGAAGCAGAGATTCGCCACGGCTTGAAAACTTTCCTGGGCGTGAAGCGCAGGTTTGAATACCAGGTACGCACGCCGGAATTGGTGTACATCGATGACTATGCGCACCATCCGACGGAGATCAAAGCCTTGGTGGATTCGGTGCGCCTGCTTTATCCCGGACAAAAAGTGACGGGCATTTTCCAGCCGCATTTGTTTTCCCGCACGCGCGATTTTATGACTGGTTTTGCTGCCGAATTGTCGAAGCTCGACGAATTGGTGCTGTTGCCGATCTATCCCGCGCGTGAAGAGCCGATGGAAGGAATCACCAGTGATGCGCTGCTGGAGATGTGTTCCATTGCAGACAAGCAGGTCTTGTCACCAAATGCCGCTGTGGCGTTATTGGCAGACAGAAAGCAGGGGATTGTTCTCACGATCGGTGCCGGCGATATCGACAGGATTGTGCCGGAGCTGAAAGAGATACTTGAAAAAAATACACCGGAAGGAAATCCGCAGTAATATAGAAGGAAGAGAGAAAGATGAAACGTTGGATCAAAATAATAGGCTGGAGCGTGTTTGCCCTCACCGTACTGGTGATGATGAGCATGACGAAGACCGCCCAGTTGGAGGCGGAGCTGGAACGGCCTGCGATCCTCATCGAGGTCAATGGAGACAATGCTTTCCTGACGGAAGACGAACTGTACCTGCGGCTCAAGCGAAAGGGACTGATCTTTCCCGGTCAGCAGTTTCAGCAACTCGCTGTCGCAGAGGTGGAAGACTACATCGAAACGATGACCGAGGTGAAAAAAGCGAAGGTTTATGCCGGCATCGGCGGTAGCTGGAATATCGATGTGGCGATCCGCAAACCGATCGCGCGGATTTTTAACAACAGTGGTGAGAATTTCTACCTCGACGAGCTTGGACATACGATGGCGTCCTCCTATTTGTACACGGCTCGTGTTGTGGTCGTTACCGGCGATATCCCGGATCGGAAGAATTCCATTTCCGTTCCGGAGATTATTAACAATGATACCTTGAAAAGTATTAGAATTCTCGATGATATCTACCGTATTTCGGGTTATGTTTGTAATGATCCCTTCCTGCGTGCTCAAATCGGGCAGATCCACCGGGAAAAAAACGGGGATTTCATCCTGATTCCGCAGGTTGGTGCGCAAAAAATCATTTTTGGGACCGCACGGACGGACGAGGAAGTAGCCGATAAATTCGGGAAACTGGTGATCTTTTATAAAGAAGGGTTGCCTTTTGAGGGCTGGAATAAATACATTGAGATCAATCTCAAGTATGAGAAACAGATTGTGTGTAAGAAAAGAGAAAATGAATAGCGTATGGCGCAGGTAATTGTTGGACTGGATATTGGCACTACAAAAATTGCTTGTTTTGTAGGTACGAAAAATGAACATGGCAAAATCGAGATTTTATCCATGGGGAAAAGTGATTCCCTGGGTGTTTCTCGTGGTATTGTCTCAAATATTGAAAAAACCGTACAATCGATCAAGGCAGCTGTACAGGAAGCGCAGGCACGCGTGGACGGTGAGCTGACGATCCGCATTGTAAACGTGGGAATTGCCGGACAGCATATCAAAAGTCTGCAGCACCGCGGGATTTATACGCGTAACCACGTTGAGAACGAGATTGCGCAAAAAGACATTGATGCCCTCATCGAGGACATGTACAAACTGGTTATGCAGCCGGGTGAGGAAATCATCCATGTGCTGCCTCAGGAATATATTGTGGACAATGAGCAGGGGATCAAAGATCCCATTGGCATGTCCGGCGTGCGCCTGGAGGCGAATTTCCACATCATCACAGGACATGTGGGTGCGGCGATGAACATCAACAAGTGCGTGCAGAAAGCAGGTCTCGAAGTCAAGGACACCATCCTCGAGCCTTTGGCATCCGCAGAAGCCGTGTTATCGCTCGAAGAAAAAGAAGCAGGGATCGTACTCGTCGACATAGGCGGCGGAACGACCGATATCGCGATCTTCCACGAGGGAATCATTCGCCACACGGCTGTGATCCCGTTCGGTGGAAATGTGATCACCGACGACATCAAGGAAGGCTGCACGATCATGAAAGGCCAGGCCGAACAGCTGAAAATGAAGTTCGGTTCGGCACTTGCGAGCGAAAGCCAGGACAACGAGATCGTTTGCATTCCCGGACTGCGTGGCCGCGACCCGAAAGAAATATCATTGCGCAACCTGGCAAGCATCATCCAGGCGCGTATGGAAGAGATTATAGAGCACGTGTATTTCGAGATCCGCAATTCCGGGTACGAGAAAAAACTCATCGGCGGCATCGTGGTGACCGGCGGCGGGGCTCAGCTGAAGCACATCACGCAACTGTTTGAATACATTACCGGGATGGATACCCGCATCGGTTATCCGACGGAACATCTGGGCAGCACGAATCCGATCGAGAATCTGACCAGCCCGATGTACGCCACAGGAATTGGTTTGGTGTTGAAAGGTTTCGAATCCATCGAGCGGGCAGCTGTTCCGCAGGAAGTGACCGGCAACGTGAAAAACCATTCGGAAAAGACAAAAGGTTCGTTCTTCGACTCAATTATTACCAGAAGTAAGAATTGGTTCGCGGAAGAAGATTAAATAATAAAGCAAACAACAAAAAAACAAAGCAACATGGAATTCGATTTACCAAAAGACATAACTTCGATCATCAAGGTGATCGGCGTTGGTGGGGGAGGTAGTAATGCCGTGAACCACATGTACAGTGAAGGAATTAAAGGCGTAGACTTCATCGTCTGCAACACCGACCGCCAGGCACTGGATATTTCCCCGGTTCCTTATAAAATTCAGCTGGGCCAAAGCCTGACCGAAGGAAGAGGCGCCGGTTCTATTCCCGAGATCGGGAAAAATTCTGCCGTAGAAAATATTGAAGAGATCCGCGCTTTATTGGGCAACGGAACTAAAATGGTTTTTGTCACTGCCGGAATGGGTGGTGGAACAGGAACAGGCGCAGCGCCGGTCATTGCGCAGGTTGCGAAGGAAATGGGCATCCTTACCGTAGGGATCGTTACCGTTCCTTTCAACTTCGAAGGTCGCAAAAGACGCCAGCAGGCAGAAGACGGACTCGACGGCATGCGCGAGAATGTAGATACCTTGCTGGTCATCAACAACGAACGTTTGCGTGAGATCACAGGCAACCTGACGATCGGGAATGCCTTCTCGCTGGCAGATAATGTTTTGTCCACAGCCGCACGCGGAATTGCAGAAGTAATTTCTGTAACCGGTGCAGTCAATGTCGATTTCAACGACGTGAACACCGTGATGAAAGACTCCGGCGTAGCGATTATGGGATCCGCAACTGCTGAAGGCGAAGACAGGGCGATCAGATGCGTACAGGAGGCGATGAACTCACCGCTATTGAACGACAACAACATCAACGGGGCGAAATATGTCCTGCTGAACATCACCTACGGCGACAAAGAGGTATTGATGGACGAGATCACCGAGATCACGGACTTTATCCAGGACGAAGCAGGTTCCACTGCAGATGTGATCTGGGGCCACGGCTACGATCCGACTTTGGGCGACAAACTGAGCGTAACCCTGATCGCTACGGGATTTAAATCCTCGCCGATCACGGGTTTTGAGAAAGCGCCTGAGCGCACGGTGAGAACCCTCGACGAAGAACCGAAAAATGAGATCAAATCGCCTTTGCAGACGCCGACCGAAGTCGTGAAAAACGGTTTCGAGGCATCCCGCGAAGTCATAGAGCCTTACCTCAAAAAAGAGGTGGAAGCAGTTACACCTGCCGAAGAGAAAAAAGAGGTAAAGCAGGACCAGGGCACAGTGAATTTTGACTGGGAGATCCAGGGAAATGCAAACCAGGCGCCTGCGGAAGAGAAAAAACCGGAAGTGGTGCGCTACGTGCTGGACGACGATGCCGAGACCAAGCTCGACATGCAGACCCGCAACGTGAAAACGATCCAGTCGCCGGAAGAACAGCAGCGACTCGCACAGGAACGCCTGGAGCGCATCCAGTTGTACACGTCCAAGTTGCGCAAGGCTGACGGCATCAATGCACTCGAGAACGAGCCTGCATTTGTGCGCCGCAACATCCAGCTCGACGACGTAAAGCCAAGCGCCGACTCCAAAGTGAGCCGTTTCGGACTTACGGAGAACGGTATGAAAAGCAACAATTCATTTTTACACGATAACGTAGACTGATCATGACTTTTACAGAAAGAATCAATGCAGATATCAAAGCAGCGATGCTGGCCAAAGAAAAAGAAAAGCTGGCCGCGCTGCGCGATATCAAATCCAAGTTAATGCTCGAGGCAACTTCCGGAAACGGAGAAGTAACGGAAGAAGTCGCGATGAAAATCGTCATGAAGCTGCACAAACAGCGAACTGACACCTATGCTTTGTACATCGAGCAGAACAGGGAAGACCTGGCGCACGATGAATTGTTCCAGGCGCAGGTGATCGAAGCCTACCTTCCGAAGATGTTGTCCGAAGACGAGATCCGCGAAGAAGTCAGGGCAGCAATCGCACAAACCGGCGCTTCCGGACCCCAGGAAATGGGCAAGGTCATGGGCGTACTCACTTCCAAGCTCGCCGGCAAGGCAGATGGCAAAGTCATCTCTGCACTGGTGAAAGAAGAACTGAGCAAATAAAAACGGCTTTATTGTAAAAACAAATCCTGATTTGTTTTTTGTTGTTAGCTACCCGGTGACGGGTAGCTTTTTTTATTGGTCGCTACGTGGTAATGATTGAAAAAATACATAGATTTATCCTGTTAAAACGAACATACGCCTGCGATTGCATACTTTTACCTGCTAACCTGGCTAAGCATATTTTTCCTCAATCCATATAGGGAATCTGGGTTGTCTATTATTTAACTTGCATACCATGTTTTTTGTCGCCTTGCTCCTGTTTTTTGCGATCGCCAGTATCATTTACAGGCGAAAAAGCAGGTGCGCAGCCCCTGGAACACAATCCTGGATTATGATATTATATGCACCAGACAATCGGCCGCTGCTTGGAGCCATCTTTATCCTCCTCCCATTGGCATTTATCCTGTTTTATATCTTTCGCTACCAGTTCTGGCAAAAATTCCTGGATAAAGGCCGAATGCCGCCTTTTTATCCGATGCGGGAAGATCACCTGATCCAGGTGTATATTTCTGCTGCCGGGCTCATCATGCAGCAAGAAACGCGGGAAAGCCATAAAAAAACGAATTATGTCTACAAATTCGCAGTCAATAAACTAATAGCGAATAAAGAATCGCTGTCGCTGAATAGCTACTATATTGAGGTCAGGGAACTGCTGCAACATGCGGTCAGACATCCGATGCAAATCACGTCGATGTGCGACTGGCTGCTCAGACATGGCTTCACGCGTTACAGGAAAGTACAGTTGTTGACTTTTCTTGCGCGTCTGGCATTTATCGACGGGCAGATCCATTCCTCAGAAATCCAGGTGATTCATACCATCGGAAAGGGATTGCTGGTTCGCGACGCAGAAATAGAAGCGATTATCCGTCCTTTCCGCGAAATCCAGGAAGAACGCGCGCGCGCAGCGCAGGAAGCACATGCTCGAAAGAAGCAAAATACTGTATTGCACACAAGGATACGGCTCGACAAATATTATGCAGTGCTGGAACTCTCTGAAGATGCCGGGATGCCTGATATCAAACGCGCTTACCGCCGGCTGGCGATGCAATATCATCCGGATCGGTTGGTCAACGCAGATGAAGCCACTTTTGAAGCGGCGCAGGATAAATTCATCGCGATTCAACAGGCGTATGAGATACTTTGTGAGATCAGGGAAAGATAGCTAGCCGATTAAAATCAGCATTGAAAAACGTTTCAGTAGCCCTTGAGTTTACCCGGGAACATTTCAGGTGAATAGCACATGCGTTTTGTGTGTGATAAACCAGTCGCCAGGGGTTAACCCCCGTTTTGAAACTAAATTTCAGTATTATACAACCAGTTGGTGTAATTATACGTCTCTTTGATAGGGTTTTACCACCTGTTGATTATACATTAATTATTACACTATGAAAAAACGTTTACTATTATTCGGTGCGCTTGCGCTGCTCGGTTTCTCCGGACAGGCACAAACACAAACCTATCAGGACTTCGGTCTCACAACAACTGCCCAGCAATACGATACCATCGAGAACATGGGCGATACCTTGCGGTTTTATTTTGATGCCTTGCCCTTGAACGCAGTTTCCAGCGCGACGATCCGCGTGTATTACCAGGGTGAATTCAACGCCAATGACGATGAGCTCATCATTTACAATGCAGCCCTGACAGAATTGGGGCGCACAAGACCATCCGGACATTCCTGCGGTGCGGAATCTGTTCAGGATTTCACCTACGACATGGCTTCTTTCAATGCAGAAATCAGTCCTTCAGGGGAATTTGAGCTGAGATTGTATTCCACAGTAGGTGATTGGTGCAATGTCAACCGCGCACGTGTGGAATTGATCTACGACTATTGTCCGAACCCACCAACTGCTTTTGCTACGCTGGGAACACTTC